>Ga0208013_1000075_pt1 | contig 99210 bp, 97 predicted proteins | sample 16_taG_FD_184091 | JGI IMG/M metagenome (GOLD analysis project Ga0208013, IMG submission 184091) | Marine viral communities from the Subarctic Pacific Ocean - 16_ETSP_OMZ_AT15313 metaG (SPAdes) (version 2) | ecosystem: Environmental > Aquatic > Marine > Oceanic | place: Pacific Ocean | collected...
TATGGCCGAGAGCTCTTCCAATAGAAGCGGAAGTCCCTCGGCAATTGACAAATCAAGCCGCGGAGACATTCTGCGGATAGAAGGCTTTTTGCCTGCTGGTCTGATCGCGCTCCGTACGTAGGACGTTGTCTGACCGGATATGCTCCGGTGGGCCGTGCTCCAGGAACAGCTCGCCAAGTGTGTCCAGGACATCGCGTGAGTTCAGTCTTCGTTCGACGCGGATCGCCAGACACTCTCTCGTAAATTCATCTATGACGCAGAGCATGCGGAAGACCTTGCCGTCATGCGTGCGGTCCTGAACGAAGTCATAAGACCAGACATGGCCTTTGTGGGCGGGCCTGAGCCGCACGCATGATCCATCGTTCAACCAAAGCCGCCCGCGCTTGGGTTGTTTCTGTGGGACTTTCAGCCCTTCACGTCGCCAGATGCGATAGACGCGGCCCGTGCTGACGGACCAACCTGCTTCACGAAGCAAGGCTGTGATCCGGCGATAGCCATATCGGCCGAACCTCTCCGCCAGGGATATGATGGCCGCTGTCAGCGCACCTTCATCATGCCGGGGCGTCTTCTCGCGTCTCTGCGTCGAGCGATGCTGGCCCACCACGCGGCAGGCGCGGCGCACAGAAACACCGAGCTCTTCCACCACATGATCGACCGCAACGCGTTTACGTGAAGGGCTTAGTACTTTCCCCGGACGACCTCCTTCAGGATTTGATTGTCGAGCGTTAGATCGGAGACCGCACGACGTAGCCGGGCATTCTCCTTCTCGATCTCCTTCATCCGCTTGGCCTGGCCAACACGAAGGCCGCCATATTCTTTGCGCCAGCGGTAGAATGTCTGCTCGGTTACACCGATCGCGCGCACCGCCTGCGCGATGGTCTCGCCCTGGCTGAGGCGCACCTCCACCTCGCGCAGCTTTGCAATAATCTCTTCAGGCTTGGCTCTCTTGCCCATGGTTCAACTCCATTTTGGAGCCGATCCTCTCTCAAACTATGGGCCAGTTTTTCTGAAGCAGTCCAGACCGGCGCGTCGCTCCCCATAATCTCACAAGGATTAAATGGTTGGCTCTTGGGGTCATCAAAAAAAATCCAGGACTGACACAGTCAGAGTTAGCGTCGGAACTGGAACTGGGCGCGGCGGCCGTCGGGCGACTTATCGACCGTTTGGAAGAACGGGATTTCATTGTGCGCTCCCCCGCACTCGATGACCGCCGTGCCTATACTCTCGACTTAACGCCCGCCGCAAATGCCCTCGTCCTATCGCTAGATGCGACCGCGCAAGAGCTAAAAGACGATCTACTGCACAGTTTGAGCGAGCAGGAAATCTCGTCTTTGAACCGCGGCTTGAACAAGCTGAAAAGCAATCTGCAAAGACTCAGCGCGACCGCAATATCCGTTTTTCCCCTCCGCCCAGATACCTGCGCGGAGCTTCAAACCACGCTTTGTAGCGTACCTCTGCTCTAAAGGAGTAACCCAAATGTCTGTCCTTCACCTTCTTGGAGATCCCGCGGCCGAACTTCTCTATTGCGCGCCAACGGATGAATTACTCGACGTCGCCCGTGACCTGGTTAATCACAACGTTAACGCGATCGTGGTCCTCAATGGCACTGAAGATCTTGTCGGTATTCTGACCGATTTCGACATCATGCGGGCGCTGGCCCATAGCAAGGGCGATCTGTCCGGCATCGAAGTGTATGAATGGATGACAGAGAAAGTCATCACTTGCGCAATTGATGAAAAACTAGCCGATGCGCTTCGCCTCATGGGGCGGTATGGCATACGCCACCTTGTTGTAACCGATTGTGGTGTACCAGTTGCAACACTCAGCATTCGCGATGTTCTCGCGAAAATTCATGAACATGATGAACTCGAAATTAGCGTTCTGCGCGATATCGCGGTCGCAGCGCGCGCGAGTGTGGCAGCCTAGTGCCCCTTTCCGAACCTTGTTTGCGATAGAAAGATCGCATGTCGAGTAACTGGGATGCCCATCACCGGCGGGTCGTTATTGAACCAGCGACCCGCCACTTTTTGAAATTAGTCTGGAATGTCCAAATGCGAACATCCATTCTCCGGGGGCTCAGATGTTTCTGTCCTGCGTGCGGGCGAGGAAGGCTATATCGTACCTACCTCAAGCCATATGAGCGGTGCGAGATTTGTCATGCGCCCATAGGTTCAGTTCGAGCGGATGATGGACCGACCTGGCTCACCGTACTCGCCTTGGGTCCCGTCCTCATTATACTGACTATGACGATCGCAGGTGCAAACCTATCGCCGTGGATTAGCTATCCACTCTTGGCCGGCCTCATCATTATTCTGGTGATTGGGGCATTGCCGCGCGCAAAAGGGCTGTTCATAGGCGCGCTCTGGGGCATTCAACACTGATCGGAATAAATACGGATTAAAAACAATGGATTACGTAAAAGCAGCAATTGGGACTTTTTTTCTCGCGCAAACCCTCGGGGTCATGTGTTTGGTTATGATTTGGGGGCTTCTGAGCGCGCTCCATGCAAATGGAATAATTATCCTGACCGGGGAGAGTTTGGGCGTGCTCGCGCTCGCAATAATTTGTGTCCCTTTGTACAAACTCATCCTAAAAAACGAACGGTTTCAAACGGATGTGCCTAGAGTTGAAGAACCAGCTCTCTAATCAAATGTGAATGTCAATCATGGGTATTTTCTTTTCAATTTTTGCCACTGTTTTCCTGGCCGAACTCGGAGACAAGACACAGCTTGCCACGGTCTTGTTCGCATCGGATGGACAGCAGAATAGATGGTTTGTGTTTGCCGCAGCCTCAGCCGCGCTCATTGCTTCGACAGGCATTGCGGTTTTGCTTGGAGCAGCACTGGAGCGTTATCTGTCAGAACTTCCACTTAAACTGCTTGCAGGCTCCGGCTTTGTTGCAATTGGAAGCTGGATGATTGTCGGGCACTTTCAACCAAATTAATTACTTTTTCTGAGCCCAAGGGGAAATGTTCCACATCACGCTCAGCGGTCGTTCCTTCAGTAACGCATGAAAAACAGCGATGCCGGCATGTGCGACGAGATACGCCCAAGCCAGTTTCGATACTGGCTCATGGATTAACATTGCGCCAGATGCGAGAATGCCTTCGTCTGCGCCGAGCTTCAGAGCTACAAAATAGGTCACCCCTGTCATTGCCATGACCGAAATGATGGCGATACCCAATCCATGCACGGCTTTCGCGAACGGGTCGCCGTCATAAAATGATAAGCGACCGGTTTTGTCTGTGTTCCTGAAACGAGCCTTGACTGCTTCGATCAGCTCTTTCCGGTGCCGGGTCGAAAACCACGGGAACAATTCTGCAAGCGTGGTCCCGCGTTGTCGGAATAAAATAATCACCCAAAACGCGCAGATGACAGCAAAGGAAATCAGTCCAGAATATTCGTGGACTTCAAAAAAAACATCTTCAGTCCCATCTTGAGGGTGGGCCTTCATAACCAGGCTCGTGGCCAGCTGAACGATCACAGCGATAGCGATGAGCATATGAACCAAGCGAGTTTTCAAAGAGTATTCAGGGTTATGTGATGCGGCCATGTCTGACCCCTAATACCAAGACCGTATGCCGACAAGGAATACGGTTTGGTCGCCGCTGTTTCCGGCGAGCTTCGAAATATCCCGCGTTCCTCCGAACTTACCTTGCCATTCTACACCCAGATAAGGTGCAAATTGCCGCTTGATTTCGTAGCGCATTCTCAGTCCGGCGTTTACGTCCGTCAGGCCCGACCCAAGGTCTCGTTCGGCGATGTCTTGCGCTGAAAAGTTGGCTTCAATGCGTGGCTGCAGAATAAGCCGCTGCGTAAGCCGATAATCATACTCAATCTCCGCCCGCGCGGTAACGTCACCCTTTGTGCTCAGATAACTAGAAACATCGACCTCAAACCAATAAGGGGCAAGTCCTTGGACACCAAACACAGCATGGTCCAGCCCCTTCGGTTTAAAGTCATGGCGGATACCGGTTTGAAGGTTGAAATATGGCGAAATAGCTCGAGACCAAAGCGCCTGTAATTCAGCGTCATCCACTTTTCCGGAATTCAGTGAAACCAAGCCTTCGGACTTAAACCAGATCTTATTTATATCACCGCCATACCAGGCCTGTCCGTTCCAATACAAATCTTCGCTGCCATTTACCGATTGCGCCTCAAACTGATTGAATAGAATGGACCCCGTTTTACGGTTGCCGAGCATTTTCTTCAATTCTTCTCGCGATTTCTCCATCTCGTCTTCTGAGTAATATGCATCTGCCTGCTGACCCGCTACGGGGGCAGGTTTTTCGACGGTGGTTTCCTCGGTGCTCTCGGAAGTCATGCCTGATGTTTGAGCCAAAGCGGAAAATGGAACGGCCAACGCGGCAAAGCAACATAAGGTCAATTGCGACCAACGCTTGTTTATGTGAGTCATTGTTCTTGATCCTGCATCTTCATTGAACCGTGATCGTTCATGTCCATCGACGGCTGCTTCATTTGGGGATGCTCCAGAGCCATAGGCATGGTCATCATATTGGCCTCAGTCTTCGACTTGTTTGGCATCACCGATACGACCCGAAACATTCCGGCCTCCATGTGATAAAGGAGGTGACAGTGAAATGCCCAGTCGCCCACATGCTCGGCGCTGATATCGACTGAGAGCTTTTCGCCGGGTTTCACGGTGATTGTGTGCTTACGGGGCTTATGGCTTCCACCGCCATTTACGACATCGAAAAACATGCCGTGTAAATGGATGGGGTGTGGCATCATCGTGTCATTGACGAGCGTCAATCGAAGGCGTTCGCCCTCGTTAAAAATGATGGGACCGTCGACTTCTGACCAGGTCAACCCGTCGAAAGACCACATATATCGTTCCATATTTGAAGTCAGATGAAGTTCAATCTCACGTGCTGGTGCGCGTTGATCGGGATTTGGCTCAAGACTTCGCAGTTGTGAATAGGTCAATGTTCTGTGCGCAACATCATTCAGACCTTGCCCAGGCTCATCTAGTCTGCTGGTTGGTGCCATGGCCAATTTTGCTATGGACGGACCGGTTTTCAAATCTGGAGCAATGAGCGGAATCGCGTCGCGGCCTTCCATCATATCATTGCCGTTCATACCCTCCATCATGGAATGATCCATTCCAGGCATTGTGGGAGCGTCCATTCCGGCCATGTTGCTCATGTCCGCCTTGGACCCATTGTCCATTTGCATGCCGCCCATAGCGCTCATATCACCCATGCCCATGTCTTTCATGGTGAGCGGAACGGGTTCGCGTAGCGCGGGAGCCTGCGCTTTCATCCCTGGTTTAGGGCCCAACGTCGCAACCGCCATTCCCGAACGATCAATCGCCTCGGCAACCAGGGCATAGGCTTTGATTTGTTCAGGCGTCACGATGACATCATAAGTCTCTGCGACACCGATTTGGAACTCATCAGTCTCAACAGGCTGCACGTTCAGTCCATCAGCGGCGACCACCGTCATTGGTAGGCCGGGGATACGGAAATTGAAAATTGTCATCGCAGCTGCGTTGATGATTCTTAACCGAATGCGCTCGCCCTCTTTGAAAACGGCGTTCCAGTTGTCAGCACTTGAATGGCCGTTGATAAGATAGGTGTATTGCGCGCCGGTTATGTCTGACCAGTCAGTCGGTGACATGCGCATTTTGCCCCAATTCGCTCGGTCGCGAAAAGTTTCCGCCAAGCCTTTTTCGTCGGCATCGCGCATGAAATCTGCGGCTGTTCTTTTCTGGAAATTGAAGGATCCGCTATTAGCCTTCAACTTGGAAAATAGCCTGTAGGGGTTTTCGAACGTAAAATCGCTCAGCATCAAAACATATTCTCGGTCATAAACGACCGGATCAGAGCCAGCCGGATCAACGATGATCGGCCCGAAATGCCCCAATTGCTCCTGCAATCCACTATGCGAGTGATACCAATAGGTACCATTTTGAGGCATTGCGAATTTGTATTGAAAGGTTTCACCTGGCTTAATACCCGGAAAGGCTACGCCCGGAACACCATCCATTTCAAAAGGCACCAGAAGCCCGTGCCAATGTATCGACGTGTCTTCCTCTAAGGCGTTTGTCACATTTAAGACGATATCGTCACCCTCACGAAAGCGAATAAGCGGCGCAGGAACACTGCCATTTACGCCAATGGCTTCAGTGGCGCGGCCATCTATGCGTATCGGGAACTTGTCGATGCTGAGATCGAATTGGTTGCCTGTAAGCGATGGGATGCCGAGATTGCCATCGCTGGCAGGGCGCGCCCAGGCAGGCACTAAGCCAGAGGCGCTGGCAAGTGCGCCAGCTCCGATCGTCGTTTTTAAAAATCGTCGTCTATTATACATCGTCATTCTCCTGACTGATACCTAGACCAGCTCTTGTTGGTTTGTTCCAGAATTTCAAATGCGCATAAAGATTCTGGACACGCACTTACAGGGATACGGCTAGACTATGCCGTCCCCTCAAAACACTTGGTGTCGACATTGATTGTCGCCCACAGGAAACGAATGTTAGCCTTCTATCGCGCCTCCACCCACTCAGTCGCGTTAGGTTTTTTGAGATTGAGCTTGTCGTTGCGTACTTGGGTGTTCAGTCAGTTTGATTCTGCTTCTGCGTCGTCTTCCGGGAACGCCTCGGGCCACAACGCGCCTATTAGTTCCTGAGCGCTCGTTCGCCGCATGGCGATAATGACAGGCGTTTGCTCGGCCGCGAAATTGAAAATGAATTCAACGGCGTCGCCCGCCCGATAATCCGCTAACTCAATCTCGTTCGAGACGTAGAATTCCATTTGCATGATGGGCCAGTCTGCTTCTGGTACCGGGCTATGTGTAATTTCCAGAATGCGCGTATCGAGATCGCGCTGCAGCACAGAGCCAAAAGCGCGCGCAACATGAGGCGTGTCGCTCACCACCTCGTTGGCGGCAGGTGCCTTCTCTTCAACTGGGTTAGGGCTGTTGGTACAAGAGGCGGCCCCGAGAAGGAGTAAAGCTGGAAAGCTGAGTGCGAACATGTGTTTTAATTTCATGTCGAGATCCCCGTATCACAGACTTGCGGCGAGAATAGCAGCCGCAACCATAATACGCGCGGACATCATGTCCCCCTTAAGAATTCCAACTCTTACCTGGTGAGCCGATCGGCGCGCTTGCTCTAGCAAATGCGGGCCCGCCCCGTCCGGTTTATCAGAGCTATCAAAAGGTCGATAGCAGTGTCAGGCAGTCGAACAGGGAAGGGCGACGCCCGCCGGGCGAGCCGGCAGCGTACAGGAGCCCCGTCACTCGCGCCATTTCTCTCGAAATGGTCTCCGCTTAAAGGGTTGAAAACAAACGGAATTTTCGGTTCCGTTTGCATCGCCTTGCATAAAATGGCCGGAATCTGTGGACCAAATTGGGACCAGATTGTGGACCAATGGTCGGCGTCATGAAGCGCGTCGACAACAACTCCTACCTCGAACAGCGAGGCCGCGTCTGGTGGTACAACCGACGTGTGCCGAGCAAGTTCGCACACCTTGATTGCCGCAAGCGCATCAAGGAATCGCTCGGCACGACGTCGATTGACCAGGCCCGCTACAAGCGTGACCTGCTGGCCGAAGCCGACGACCACTACTGGGCCTCGCTGAAAATCGCCGAAGAGGCCCACCCCTCGTCCAATCGGGAAACCTCTGAGGCGGTTCGCCGTCGCTACCGCATGGCGACGGTCAAGGCGCTGGCGAGTGGTTTCACCTATCAGCCAATCGATCATCTGGCGACAGTCGCCCCCCTTGAGGAAGCCTTGGCCAGATTGCTGGCGGTTCATCAGAACGCAGGGCCTGCCGAAATCCCCAGAGAGCGAGATGCCGAAGCGCTGCTTGGCGGAGCGCCGAAACCGACCATCAGCGTCTCCGAAGCCTTCGAGGTCTATGTCGGCGAGATCGCGTACAACGCTCAGCTCTACAAATCACCGAACCAGCGGGCTTCCTGGGAGAAGACCAAGCGGACCTCGATCCAGTACTTCATCGACTTCGCCGGCGATATCGCGCTTGAGGAGATCACCCGCGACCTCGCGCTCGACTACCAGAAGCACTGGGCAAAGCAGGTCAAACCGAAGGACGAGACGACGACGCCGATCGCGCCAAACACCGCCAACCGGCACATCGGCAATATCCGCTCCCTTTATGCAGACTATTTCAAGCATATCGGCGAGGAGGAACGACCGAACCCGTTCCGCAACATGCACTTCAAGGCGAAGGCCCGGACCGAAGTGCCGCCCTTCTCATCCGACTGGGTACGAGAGAAAATTCTGGCGCCCGGCGCGACACGCAAATGGCGGCCGGAATTGCAGCTCATCACGTTGATGCTGATCGAAACAGGGTGCCGCCCGAGCGAGATCATAAATCTTCGTGTCGATGATTTTCATATCGATGAACCGGTGCCCTACATTTCGATCCGGGCACGGAACGACCGCGAAGTGAAGACCGACACTTCCGAGCGGGACATTCCGCTGGTCGGCATCGCACTCGAAGCGGCAAAGCGCGCTACACCGCGCGCTTTCGCCCATTATTACGACAAGGGTGAGCTCTTCTCCGCAAACATGATGAAGAACTTTCGCAATCGCGGCCTCTTGGAGTCGCCGGACCACAAGATCTACTCATTCCGCCACGCCTTCGAGAAGCGCATGCAGGAAGCCAATATCGATTACGGCCTGCGCTGCCTGCTCATGGGCCACAAGACGACAAGACCCGTCTATGGCGACGGCGGCTCACTCGAATATCGGCGAGATGAGCTGTTGAAGATCGCGCATCCTTTTGATGCGCGGATCATGGAGCTGTTTGATCGGGAAAATCCGGAGTGGGCAAGTAAAGGCGATATGGAAAACGAAAGGGCAAACAGCGATCTGAAGTCGCGTCCGTAGAACGCGTTCTTTCCATGACTGCAAACAGGCGTTACGGTTGGTGATGTTGAAATAAGCGATTACGGAATCACAAAAGATCGTCGATATCCCACTTTCGTTTATTCAACTCTTCATCCATAGCGCGTTCCACGCGGTCTAAAACCCCGTTCCACGATTCATTTGGAGGCGCATTGTTCAAGTAGGGCTCTACAAGCGCGAACTGACGATGCAAAGCGCGACGCGCGAGGCGCGAACGAAGATGAGTGGAGACCCCAGCCTTCTCCACACAATCGTATCCGCGGCGCACGCAGCTTCCTAGCAAAGCAACGCCCGGAGGGGGCTCGTAATCCTCGATGCCCGTAGCCGTCGCCTTGCTGCGCAAGACGAGCGCCGGAACGGTAAAAAAATAAGCCAGCGACGGTATAAGCTTGGTTACAAACTTGCGGGCTCCAGTGCTGAATGATTTCTGGCGTGAATTCGGCGGAAGCAGAGCCTGCATCTCGTTGAGGGTCTTGCCAGCCATCCAGGCCTCCAGAAGCAAGCGGATGAGTGGAACTGCATATTTGGCGCGCTCAGCTGGCGTCTGGAGGTCCCTATACGGCTTGCCGAACTGGCTTTCGAGGTCGTCAGGTTTAAGCAACCTCTCTAATGCCGCCGGGTGGGTTTCAAGCCAGTCCATCATCCACGTGCACCAGACATTCGTGTTGGCTTGAACATCGGGACCGTTGGCATCAAGGCTTTGCTTAAGCGCCGCAACTATCTCCTCCGGAACGCCTGTCGTTGAAGCGAGTTCACGGCTGGCGCGTGCGTCCTCCGTCAATTCATCGCTTCCATGGGCAAACGCCACCGCCGCCTCAACACGACTTTCGATCCAGGCTTCCCCCTCCATCGCTTTTCGATGAGCGGCGAGAGAGCGTTTAATCGCTCTCGCGAGGGCCACGTCATCCGTCGTGTCGGCGTCAAGCCGGCCGGACTGGGTCAGCCTTGAAATCACATAGCGCTCGGTATCTCCAAGCTCTTCGGCCTCCGCGTGAATCCGGTCAAGTAGCGCCGTCAATGGATCATCGATGACGAGGCATTGATCCGACTGTCCAAATACGTCTCTCAAAGCGGTCCACCGAGTGCCGATTGTCTGTTCTTTGTCGTCGAATGGGACAACCCGGCCAGGAATAACGACAACGATGCCGTTGGCGTTCTGACCAGCCCGACCTGCACGGCCTGCGGCATTTAGAAGATCCTGCGCTTCCAGAACTTCCTTGCGGCCCTTCGCTTCATCGAACCGGCTATCGTCAGCGATGATGACCATCTCGCTGGGAAGATTCATACCCTGCCCCAGCGTTGGCGTGGCCGCCAACGATGTCAGGCCGTCTGGCCGCTTGTAAAGTGACTCAACCAGTCTTCGCTCTTCGGGCAGCAGCTGGGCGTGATGGACAGACGAGGAGACAACGACCCGCGCTCCCTTCACTACGAGGTAGAGCTGTTTCGAACTGCCGACCTCGTCGATTGCGGTCTCCAGATAAGCCATTTCTGCATCGGTCAACTCAATTGGCTCGGTTTCAGAAAGCTCGGACGTCTGTATCGCAATGGAATTGGCGTTGACGATGGATTGTGAAAACACCAGCGTCTTCAATCCAGACTGCGCGGCTCTGGCGGCAAGACGCGCACTCAGTTCATTTGCATTGGGGGTGGTGCGCCACTGCTTGTTCACACTCAGCGCGACGGTTTCTTCCAAGAACGGCAAGAGCGTGTAGTCATTGCGATCCAGACTGGCCCAAGTCTGCTTCACACTGAAGAACCCAAACGGTCGCGCCTTCAACTGATCCTTTATGCCTTTTGGAACACCGCCTGTCGTCTTCTCTGCCTTTGCAGTTCTCAATATCTCGTTGAGCGCCTTCAGCTCTTCCGCCTCATAGACAACACAGCCGCGTAGTTGCCGTGTGGGCTTCCAGCCTAAAGAAAGACCAAGCGCGGGCCTGCCCGTGAGTTCTTCCATCCACGTGGCCAGCTCATCCACATTCTTTACCATGGCGGAAAGAAGCAAAAGGTCCGCTTCCGGACGGAGCCGCACAAGGTTGAGAACGCATAGCATTGCGTCGATCGCCCTACGACTTCCGTCCTTCTTGTCGTGAAGCAGATGACATTCGTCGAATACGACGAGGCCTACATCATCAAATGCTTCGGGTTCAAAATGAGTTAGCGCCAGACAAGACTCTGGCGTCATTACCAGAATATCCGGGAGTTCATCGCCGCCGGTATCGAATCCAAACTCATCCAATCTTTCGCCGCGAATCGAGGCGCGCGGAAAGGCCGTCTGTAGATCACGCGATGTCTGATCGACGAGGGCATGCGTAGGGGCGAGGAAGACGACCTTTCTTCCTGCGAACAGATGGGCTGCGATTTTTAGTTGGGAGACGGTAGACTTCCCCGCTCCGGTCGGAAAACCAACGGCGGCGGAGACGCCTGCATCGAGAAGCCCGCGATTTACTGCATCAAGATGATTGGGCCAGAGATACGGGCGATCACTTGCAATGCCCTGCAATGCCTTATTCCATTGGGACGGATCGGTTCCCGCCGGCGCAGGCACTGTTACTATCGCACCGCCTTGTAGAGAATCTGTTACGCTGAGCAAAAGCGACGCCAAGTGGAATGGGCCAGCAAAACTTGATGTCGGACCAAGCTCCATGCTGGTGATATCATCGTTGGTGTACTCACTCAGAGCTTGTACTTGCCGACAAAGGCTAATCGCTTCATCAGCGCTGGACATTCCTAGCAGCGATTCTGCCAGAGAGCGCACTGCACGCAGCAGCGTGTAATAGAGCGCTGACGCCGCCACCTCAGCATCGGTGTCTCCACGAATTGCTCGTGTGGACACCGGGCGTCGATCAAGAATACGTTGAACCTGTCCACGCGCAAGAAAGCGCAATGCTAGCACAAGCTCCCGTTCAACTCTTCGACCCGGAGGGAGGCGAACATGCTTGGAAACCTCGATTGCATCGGCGGACGCATTCCCTATCAGAAAAAGCAGCATGGCTGCGACGCTTTCCGCGATACCTTGCTGATTGAGTTCGGCATGCTCAACGCCTTCGCCCGCTATATGCTCGGCCTGGAACACGAGCTGATAAGCGGTTGCAGCAACAAACGCCGCAGCGGCGCGATCGTCTCTTTGCGGAGTTATCGCAACTAAAGCCTCATTGGTTTGCGCAAGACGAATTCCAAAATCGATGACATCATCAAGGCTGGCGTCTTCATCCTCGCGCACCCTGACGCGTGCAGCAACAATCTCGGCGTAGTAGCGCGACAGCAGCTCGGGAAGGGTCTCGCGATCAAGATCCGGTAAATCCGGCGTAGAACGGATTAGCCGCGCAGTCGTTTCATCATACATCCACGGCCTCCATCTCTGCGAGCTTCGCCAAGGCCATGTCGGCTAGACCGTTCAACCATCCTCTTATGTCATCAAGTTGGAGCACCTCAGCGCGTCGACGCCTGAGATCGCCGGACACTTTTTTCTCGTACCCCTTGAAGAGCTTTTTCAACCCATCCGTCGAGCAATGTTCCTCGGTGCCAGTGACAGAGACGCGGTAAGATCGTGCGTCCTGCCACAATATGTCTACGACTATCCGATCCGCCTGATCAGCAAGTCCATTCATCGCGAGCAGTTCACTTACGGCAGCAACCAGCTCGTTGTCCCGTTCTCCTGCTTCAAGCGACTCGAACTCTGGCCATACCTGATTGGTGATTTTCCCTCGCGGTGAAGTCGTTGCCTTCTCTTCGCAGATGATGACAGTAGCCACCCGACCTTCGGCATGCGCATACCGGACGTGTATTCCATCAAAGCCTTTGTCCGCATGAATCATTTGAGGCGCCCGGATAAAATCGTCGGGCGACTGCCGGTGCGCGGCGATCCAGGAAATCACCTGAAACAACCATCCATCTCTATGGTAAGGTTTCTGCCCCGTCGCGACACTCAGTTTTCTTCGCGCACCCGCAAAGGCTGTTTCATGTGGGACGATATCATCGCATCCGGTTTCGTTCAGAATCTTGGCGACATGCCGTGACTGGCCGAGAGCCACCCTTGCCACAAGATCGGCAAGCGTATCTTCACGCTCAATTATCCAGGCAGAACCTGCCCATTTGTCTTTGTTCGCGATGGGCGTGAAGCTAACTGGCATTTCTCAGCGCCCCCCACCGAATTTTGCCTCGAATTTCTGTACCGCAAGGCCGTCCGAGTGACTTGCAACGAATGCCGGTCATTCCCGATGTAATCGTGCCATTAGACCGGGAGGAACACGCCAAATGGGAAATAATCCCGCATTTAAAGAATAGATTGGTTGGTGGTAGCGGAGTCATTGGGCGCTGCTCCAATGCTCTGGCGAGATACTGAACTTCTCTCCCCGAAACTCGCAGATCGCATGCACGCCCGCCTTGTTGAACCAGAGCCGCCAGGTCTGGTTCTGAGTGGGGGCATTGGCGGCGAACGCGGCGCAGGTGAGGATGGCGGCATTGGGTCTGTGGTTAGGGTCGCGGACAGAGGCATAACGGATCAGCTGTATGCTTTCGGTACGCGCGGCTTCTTCGAGTTGCTGGCACGCTTCGTAGTCGTTGGGATTCATCCAGAGGTCGGCAGCGTCGCTGAACGGCTTTGACATGAGATCGATCGCGGCCTCGGTGCGGACCGGCACGTCGAATGCGGTGTGCTCGCTTGGCTGCGCTGGAAATGGCGTGCCCGGAGAGTCCGCGTAGAACAGCAGCAAATGGAAGGCTGTTTCGATGATCGCGGTCGCCGGTTCTTCGGACACATAGTAGACGCCGGGCGTCGGTCCGGCACGGCGGAACCGCGAACCGTTCGGATAGAGGCCGTAGCGAAACGGCGTCATGTAGAGATAGTGAAGATCCGCGCAGTCGGGCGGCACCGGCGGCTTGGTTGCTTCGAGCATGTCTTCGAGCAGGCGCTGCTCATCCAGCGTATCAACAAGCTGAAGCGTGGAGACGATGTGTTGCGCCTCCACGCAGCGCCAGTAGACGCGGGATACGCTTTTCCGCTCAGAGCGGAGCGCGTCTGGAATCCAGATAGGCAAGGCCATGGGTCAGTCCTGATATCGTCTTGATCTGATCGAGTGGACGACCGCCAAGCGCCCGGTTTTCATTGCGCAGCCAGGCATTGGCCACCGTGCCGTCGCCGCCGGTGATCGCATCAAGCGACCGAAACAGGCGAACAAACAGGGCGCCGAGTTCGAACGGCTTGGTGCCTTCTTCCAGCCGGTACTCGTCCTTGCGCATCCGGGAGACGGTCGGTTCCGAAACTCCCAGAATCAGGGCCATATCCTTGCCAGAAAGGCCAAGCTTTTCCCCGGCCCGGACCACGGCCATGGTCATCACCCGCGCCCGTTCCCGAGCATCTATCGCTGCCGTTTGAGACATGTCGGTATCCTTTCCCTGGAAACTATATATATCAATCATTTCTGTAGAAATCAAGGGCGGCCTCTCTTTCCGGGCTTGGCTGGGCTTTCGCCGCCGAGCGCCGCCTCGATCCGGTCAGCAGCCGAGGCGCGTTCCCTAACTTCCCGGTCGAACCTGTCGAACAGGGGAAAATACTTCTCGCCGCAATAGCGCACGACGAGCGCCGCGATGCGGCGGCCTTTCTCAAGATCATTCAGGCTCAGGCTCATCGGAGGTTCTGCTTCCCCGATCAGCCGGCTTTCGCCCGGTTCCACACCATGACGCCGCTGCCGTCCTTTTCATTCTCGAAGAAGGCCGCGCGCATGGGGCTGGCAAAGCTTGGGTCGTCGAGTTTGACGGCGAGGTAGGGCGTTTCGCCATCCTTGCTTTCCTGACGCCAGGCGGCGCCGAGTTCAGCGCCGCCGGCATAGAGCCGGAAGTCGGGTGCGCCATCGCTGGCCTTGTCCGCATTGGGGACAAGCTGGGCTTTGACATTGATGGTCATGGTGCGGATGGTGCCGGTATAGCTGCCATCCTTCAGGGTGAAGGTTCCGATCTGTGCCATGGGTTTAGGTCTCCTTGCTGGCATTGGCGTGAAGGGCGCGGCGCGCCCGCTTGAACCCGGCGTCTGAGGCCAGGAAGCTTTCGATCATGGCCGGGATCAGCGCTTCAGGCTTTTCCTCCGCGCCATAGGTCTGGCGGTAGATTTCGGCATAGTCGCTGAGCGCGCTGGCGAGGTCGGGATCAACCGACAGGCTCATGCGCACCGGTGTGCGATCGGGAAGACGGTCAAGGCGAAGGGTCATCGTGTGGCTCCTTGTGGATGGGGTCTGAGAATGAGATCGCGGGTGACGACCACGCGCACGGGCCAGCCGGGCCGCACGCGGATCGTCGGCTGGATGCCAAGGTTGCGCTCGACCACGCGCTGACCGGCCTGATTGACGGTGTCGGTCGTGCCGCGGCGGATGGCGCGCTCAAGGTCGCCGTCACCGTCCGCGCCAAGCTCTGCACCGACGCCGAGAATGGTCGCCAATCCGGCTGCCACGAACACACGGTCCCAGTGATGATCGGTGCGGTCGGACAGCCCTGCAAAGCCCTGGGCATCCGCGCCCGGCGCGGAGATGATGATGGAGGACCCGTCAGGGAATATGATCCGGTCCCAGGTGACGAGCGCCCGGTCCTGCCCGAATGAGACTTCAGACTGGTAGCGCCCGATGAGGCGCGAGCCTTGCGGGATGAGGAGGTACTGCCCGGTCACGGTGTCATAGACCGGTTGGGTGACCTGCGCGACGATGGTTCCGGGAAGGTCTGAGTTGATGCCGGTGACCAGCGAGGCCGGGATCAGCGTGCCCGCCATGACCTGCCAGGGCGAGGCCGGGTCTTCTATCGCGTGCGGACTGTAGATGTCGCTTTCCGTACCTTCCGCGGCAAAGGCGAGCTTGCGCGACTGGAGATTGGTATCGTTTGGCTGACCGAACGCGGACGGCGCGCCCTGCGGCAGGGCGGCGAGCGCGAGTAGTTCCGAACCAAGATCAAGTGCAGGGTCGCGGTATGCGGGCCGCGCGTCAGTGGTGCTTGCCGTGCTGCTCTGCGAGTCGAGCCGGAAGAAGACCGGCGCGCGGGCAGCCTCATCAGCCAGCGCGGCCTCGCGCATGCGCCTGGCGCGTTCGGCCTCGTCGGCCGGGTTCGGGCGGAAGTCGTCCTCGAACCGCGTGACGTATTCCGGTTCGATGCCCAGCTCGCGTTCAGCGCGCAGCATGGTCGCGCCGAGATCGCCCGAGAGTGGCGGGCCGAGGCGTGCGATGCGGTCTTCGACCGGTAAGATGTCGCTATAGCTTGCCGGAAGCGTGGAGAGGCCTTCGGGCTTGCGCGTGTTGGTCGTGTTGTAAAGCTCACGGCGGGTATTGGGGTCGACAGCGGTCGGCGGTTTGAGCGCAATGCTCATCGCCGCGAACAGGGCGAGCACGCCGAGACCTGCGCCGACCATCAGGACCTTGCGATTGATCCGCGTGACCGGCTTCGGGCTGGAGCGGATCTTCAGCCGCTCGGCATGCTCATCAAAGGGAATGGGCTCGGACATCGGCTCAGTTCCCGAACAGGCCAGCCAGCGGCGAACGACGCTCGTTGCGACTAATGCGGACAACCGTCTGATTGCGCTCGCCAAGGCGAAGCTCCGCCGCTCGGAACAGCCGGTCGACAACATAATAGGTCCCGCGCACGCGATAGTTGACGAGTTCTGCATCGCCGTCTGCGCCGAGCACGAACAGCGGCGGCATGTGCGTGGTGGCGATGTCTTCGGGCATCTGGATGAAGACCTGACGGCCGTCATCGAAGACGCGCACCGGTTTCCAGTCCGGACTGTCGCCGGAGAGGCGATAGTCGAAGTTCAGGCCCTCAAGGGTCAGGCCGCGCTCAATGCTGCCTGCGTCTCTGGCAATTGCGCGTTCATTGCGGGCGGTGAGGCCTGCCAGTTCATCGGCCGGATAGCGCCAGGAGAGCGCGGCCATATAGCCGCCGTCGGTGCTTTCCAGTTCCAGATGATAGGTACGCCTGTCAGTGGCGATCATCAGGTTTGTGCGGATGCCGGAGCTGATCGGTTTGACCAGTACATGGGCGCGGGCCGTGTTGCCTGTGCCGGAGATCGTATCGCCCACCACCCAGCGCACCGTATCGCCGGCTGAGACAGAAACCAGTTCCTCGCCCGGCTGCAGGGCGATGTCGGAGACCTGGCCGGGGCTCGCATAAAGCCGGTAAAGCGCGCCCTCGGTATAGGGATAGACCTGGATCGCGTTCACATAGCCGTCAACAGAGGGCTCGATCAGCGCGCTGGTGCGGCCTTGTCTTATGGCTTCCGCCGGTGAAACCGACGGCGCGCTGACGGTTCTGGTATAAGTCCGCGTGACGCTGCCATCGGGATTGGTGGTGACGCGTGCGCCGATGGGCATCATCTGGCCGGGCAGCGGAAGCGCTACGGCGGTCTCGACGATCTCGACGGGATAGTTGGTCCTGTCCTCGACGGGCTTAGCCGCGACAAAGGCGCTGGCGTCGATGGGTTCGATGTCTGTTGTTGCGCAGGCCGAGAGCAAGGCCAGAGCGGAAGCGGCGGTGAGGATACGAAGCATGGGGATCATTCTCCTGTGACGAGGTCCTGACCCCAATTGAGGGCGTGGACATAAAGGCCGAGCGGATTGGCGCGCAGGGTCTCTGCGTCCGTCGGCGGTTGCGTGATGAGGGTAAAATTGCCGGTGAACCTCTTGGCGCGGACCAGCGCGCCATTCTCATAGGTCTTCTCGATCCAGCGGGCCTGGAAACTGTCATCGGACACGCGCACCACGCTGACCACATCCACCGTGCGCGACCTGCGACCGACATCGGCAAAGGGATCATTGGCCGAGGCGTATTCGTTGAGCGTGGTGGCCGCGCGGTCTGTCACGAAGTCATAGGCGCGCAGCCAGTTCTCGCGCACGACAACCGGATCGACGCTGAGGCCCCGCACCTGCTCGATGAAATTGGCGAGGTGATGGGCGATCTGCGCATCGGTCGGGGTGTAGCGCTCCGTTGCCGGAGCAATGGCGCGGGCGGCGCCAGTCTGATCGACTTCGACGACATAGGGCGTGACGGTGGACTGCATGCTCCGCCAGACCAGCGCGCCGGAGGTGACAAAGCAGAGCCCGAGACAGCCGAGTGCCATGAGCCGCCAGTTCTTCGCCTGTACGCGGGCGGCACCGATACGCTCGTCCCAGATCTGCCCTGCCTTCTGATAAGGCGTTTCCGGGAACGGGCTGGGGCCGTAACTTGATGAGGATCGCCTGAAAGCCATCGTCTAGTCGTCCTTGTCTCTGAGTGTGGGGTTGGCGCCGGAAGCGCCGCGATCACCGTCGCGCAGGGAGTGCGCGGCCATCTGGCCTGCCTGGCCCATGCGCTGGCTGGTCTGCATGCGCCGCGCCCAGCCGGGACTTTGGGCAGAGGAGGATCCGGAGGCAGAATTTTGCATGGATGCGGTCGGCGAACCGCCGGTGGCGCGCCAGGCGCTCTGACTGCCGCGCTGGTAGGCCTCGCGCATGGACTGGGCTGGACGGCTTGCAACTCGGCGCATCGCGTCGCCGCCAGCGCGCGCGACACCGGCGAGACCTGCGGCGACACCTGATGCGCCGCTTGCACCGGAGGCGACAGAACCGAGCGTGTAGGAAGTCCGCGCCGCACCTGCCATGCTGGCGCCGGCCTTGACGGCTGAGGACGCCCCGCCCGCGACCGCGCCGACGGCAGCGCGGCCACCCATCCCCGCGACATAGGTCCCGGCCGCGACACCGGCGGCCGCACCTGCGGCAGAGCCTGCACCAAGCTGCGGCGCGCCGGTGATCAGCCCGGAGGCAATGCCGGGCGCAAAGATGCCCATCCAGAAAAAGACGATCGCGGCGAGCACCGTGCCCATGACCTGCGCCAGCGTCACATCATCGCCGGTGCGGAACGCATCGGTCACCGACGAGAAGAGCGTCGAGCCAATCCCGATGATCACAGCCAGCACCATGAGCTTGATGCCCGAGGTGATGACATTGCCGAGAACACGTTCGGCGAGGAACGTCGTCTTGTTCCAGAGCGCGAAAGGCACGAGCACAAACCCGGCCAGCGTCGTCAGCTTGAACTCCAGGATGGTAATGAAGAGCTGCACGGCCAGCACGAAGAAGGCGACCATGATCACCGCCCAGGCAACAAACATGACGGCGATCAGGATGAAGTTGTGGAAGAAACTGATCGGCCCCAGCATGTCGCCGATCTCTTCGAGAAGCGGCTGACCGGCATCGAGGCCGACACTGGCAATGAAGCCGGGGCGGAGCAGGTCGTCGGCGGTCATGGTGCCGCCGCCAGCGGTCACGCCGAGTTCGGCGAAACTGTCGAAGACGATGCCTGCAAGGAGCGAAAAGTTGCCGATTACGAAGGCGAAGAAGCCGACATAGAGCACTTTCTTGAGGAGCCCGGCGATGACGTCTGTGTTCTGGGAGAGCGCCCAGAACAGGCCCGCCAGCGTGATGTCGATGGCGATGAGCGTGGTCGACAGATAGGCGACATCGCCCGCCAGCAGGCCGAACCCGCTGTCAATGTAGGCAATGAACGTTGCCAGAAAGGTGTCGATCACGTCCATGGCGCGCTATTCTCCGAGGAAGGCCCGGGTGCGTGCGCGACCACGTTCGGCTTCGGCGAGTTGGCGCGCCCGCTCCAGCGCCTCGGCGCGGTAATGGGCCGCCATCATGGCTTCCATTTGCATGAGCTGCTCGGTCTGCAGGGCTTCGATCTGGTTGCCGGCCTGGGCGACCTGGAGATTGCCGACGGCGGACTGGCTGTCCGCGATCAGCCGGTCGAGGCTGTCACTGTCAGCCCGCGCTGTGGAGACGACCTGCGCCGTGACGGTCAGGCTGTCCCTGTAAGCTGTGCGCGATTGCCGCCAGCGGGCGCGGGCCTCTTCGACGAGCACGGCCTGACGCGGCGGCTCGGCGCCATAGTCTTCCGGGTACACCTCTTCATACTCGCGCTCGATTTCCTCGACGCGGTAGCCGATGCCTTCGGCCTCGCGCATCAGCTCCTCGATGCGGCGCATACGGCGCAGGATGTCGTCAGCGATAGAATCCGGCAGTGCTTCCAGATCGCGCGCCATGTTTTCCAGCATTTCGATTTCATGGGTGAGCTGCTGGATCTGCTGGTTGACCTCCTGAAGCGAGCGGATGGCCTGGTAGATGTTCTGGATGTGATTGGCCGGGTCATACACCGTCCATTGGGCCGAAGCGGGCGGCGCGATGAGGATGGAGAGCGGCGCGGCGCAGATCAAAGCGGAGGCAAGTATGCGTTTCATCGGGGGCTCCTATTCGGCGGCGAGGATGTGGGAGGGATTGAAGGGCGCGTGCGCCTCAGGCTCCGGCGCATGGCCGGGCCAGCGGGTGAGAAGCTCGGCTGCCCAGGGCAGGCCCTTTTCGATCAGCCAGCAGGCGGAAAAGCCGTCGCCTTCCGTCTCGGCCCAGATGCGATCCATGCGGGCCTGGTCTTCGGGCGATGACGCGCCGCAGACGGACAATGCAATCGGCCCGAGGCCAAGATCGAAGACACGGGCCCCGAGGGGCGACTGGTAGTAATAGTCGCGCTTCGGTGTGGCCCTGCTGATCAGTTCGATCTGGCGCGCGTTGAGGCCGAACCGCTGATAGGTCTCGCGGGATTGTGGTTCCTGCGCGCGCTCGTTCGGCAGGAAGATGCGCGTGGGGCAGGATTCGACGAGGGCTGGCGCGATGGTGCTGTTCGCAATGTCGGCAAGGCTTTGCGTCGCGAACACGACGGACACGTTCTTCTTGCGAAGGGTCTTCAGCCATTCACGGATGCGCGCGGCAAACATGGGATCATCGAGGAAGAGCCAGGCTTCATCGAGGATGAGCAGTGTTGGCCTGCCATCAAACCGCGCTTCCAGCCGGTGGAAGAGATAGGTGATCACAGGCGCCACGGCGCCTTTCGCATGCATCAGCTCTTCCATCTCGAAGCAGACTGTGTCGGCGAGCGCGAGGCTTTCATGGTCGGCATCGAGGAGCCGTCCGTGCGGACCTTCCAGCGTGAACGGATGCAGCGCGGATTTGAGCGTGTCGTCCTGCAGCATCAGGCTGAGGCCTGTCAGCGTGCGTTCGGGTTCAGGCGCTGAGCTGAGAGACTGGATCGCTTCCCAGAGCTTTGCCTTGAGGTCCGGCGTCATCGCGACGCCTTCATTGGTGCAAAGACCCGCGAGCCAGTCGGCGGCAAAGCTTGCGCCATGTTCGGTGTCGATATCTTTCAGCGGCTGGAGACTTGGCGCGCGGGCACCGCCGAGATCGATATGTGCACCGCCCATGCAGAGCGTCGCGGCGCGGGCCGAGCGGCCCTTGTCGAACAGGAAGACCTGCGCCCCCTCATAGCGCTTCCATTGCAGGGCTAAGAGCGAGAGCAGAACAGACTTGCCCGCGCCGGTCGGGCCGACGACCAGCGTATGGCCGACATCTCCGATATGCAGGTTCAGACGGAACGGTGTCGTGCCATCGGTCTGCGCCTGAATAAGCGCCGGGGCTTGCAGGTGGCGATTGGTCTCTTCGCCCGCCCAGACCGCCGAGAGCGGGACCATATGGGCAAGGTTCAGCGTGTGCAGGATGGGCTGGCGGACATTGGCGTATGGATGACCCGGCAAGGAGCCGAGCCAGGCATCGACCGCGTTCAGCGTTTCCCTGATCGCGGTGAAGCCGCGGCCATTCACGATGCGCTCAGCGATACGGATGTGTTCGTCTACACTGCGCCGGTCAGGATCGGCAACGGTGATGGTGGTCGTGACATACCCGTATGAAACGAGATCACTGCCCAGTTCCTGCAGCGCGGCGTCGGCGTCTGCGGCCTTATTGTCGGCATCATTGTCAACGAGCGCGGCCTGTTCATTGAACATTGTCTCGCGCAGGACCGCGCCGATGGATTTACGCTTGGCGAACCAGTGCCGGCGCTTTTTGCCGAGGACTTTCTCGGCCTCGGCTTTGTCCATCGCGATGAACCGAGTCGCCCAGCGATAGGCAAAGCCCTGCCGGTTCAGCTCATCGAGAATCCCGGGCAGGGTCGAGGCCGGAAAGCCGAGAATGGTCAGCGTGCGCAGGTGAGCCTCGCCGATCATGGGTTCGAGGCCACCGGCGAAGGGTTCATCGGCGAGGATCGCGTCGAGGAAGACGGGAAGCTCGGGCGTCACGACCGGGTGGCGCTTCGTGGAAATTGTCGAGTGCAGATAGGTCAGTGTCTCATCATCATCGAGCTTACCGATCTCCGCGAGGCAGGTGGAGAGGAGATCAAAGACGCGGGCCGCATGTTGCTGGAAGGTCTCCAGCCTATGACGCCAGGTTGCGGCGTCTTCTGTCTCGGCGCGCTGGATCAGGGCTTTCTCGGCCCGGCCCGTGGCATCGGCGGGTGGGAGCCAGAGCAGGGTCAGATAGTAGGCACTTTCGAACCGGGTTCCGGCTTCTTCGGCTTGTAATGCCCGTTCCTGATCGACGAGCCATGACAGCGCGTCGGGGAACTCAGCCTCCGGATAATCATGCACTTCATGGCGCTGCGCTTCGAAGAAGAGCGCCCAGCCGGAGCCGAACCGGCGCAGCACATTATTGACCCGCGCCATCGCGGAAACGAGCTCTTCCTCCGTCGAGCTTTCAAGGTCCGGCCCGCGATATCTGAATGTCGTCTGAAAGCTGCCATCCTTGTTGAGGACGACACCCTGCGCGACGAGACAGGCCCAGGGCAGATAATCGGCCAGCAGGACAGGGGTTTCTGCGTATTCTTTCAGGTTCAGCATGTCAGATGCTCCTTGTGCCGCGTGCTCCGGCCCGCAACGGCCATGAAATCCGGATCAGACCGCGCCATGAACACCGCTGCCGAATGCCCCACCGCCCAGAGCACAAGGCCCGGGATCCAGAGCTGAAGGCCAAGGCCGACCGCTGCGGCGAGCGTGCCGATGGCGATGGCGGCCGTGCGCGGCGCGCCCGCCATCGCCATCGGCTCGGTCAGCGAGCGGTGCAGGGGGATTTCATAGCCGTCAGCCATTACACCAGCGCTCCGCCGCCGAACGAGAAGAAGGTCAGGAAGAACGAGGTCGCGGCGAAGGCGATGGACAGGCCGAACACGATCTGGATCAGCTTGCGCATGCCGCCCGAGGTCTCGCCAAAGGCCAGCGTCAGACCGGTAATGGTGATGATGATCACCGCCACGATGCGTGCGACCGGGCCCTCAATCGAGGTCAGGATCTGATCGAGCGGGCCTTCCCAGGGCATGCCGGAGCCTGCCGCATGGGCGGGACCTGCGATCATGAGGCCGAGGCCGATACAGGCCGCGACCTGAACCGTTCGGTTTACAGTCTGAAGGTGGTTGTAGAGCGTCATAGGGTTTCTCCATGTTGGACGAGGGATAGAGAGCGGGAGACAAGCGGCTGGGTCTGATACCCCTCGCCGTCAAAGCCGGTGACGCGGAGCGCCTCTTCGACGCGCCGCTGGCCGCCGGCGCGGCTCATGAACACGACGACATCAATCGCCTCTGCGATAAGGTCGAACGGCGCGCGCGGTGTGGCTTCCAGCGTCAGCTGTTCAAGTCGGGTGAGCGCACCGTGGGCGGAATTGGCATGAAGCGTCGTGATCCCCCCGGGATGACCGGTGTTCCAGGCTTTCAGGAGATCGAGCGCTTCGGCCCCGCGCACCTCGCCGACAATGATCCGGTCTGGGCGCAGGCGCAGCGTCGAGCGCACAAGGTCCTGCAGGCTGGTGCTGCCGCAATGGGTTCTGAGCTGCACCACATTGGGCGCGGCGCAGCGAAGCTCGCGCGTGTCTTCGAGGATCACAATGCGGTCGTCATGGAGTGAGGGTTCGGCCAGCAAGGCATTCGTGAAGGTCGTCTTGCCGGAGGAAGTGCCGCCCGCGATCAGGATGTTGGCCTTGCTGCCAATCGCGTCTTTCAGGGCTTGCGCAAGCGCCGGAGCCAGCGCGCCCTGGGTGACATAGTCGCCGAGTTCAAACGGCGTCGTCGCAGGCTTGCGGATCGAAAAGCACGGCGCGGTCGAAACAGGTGGGAGAAGCCCCTCAAACCGCTCGCCGCTGCCGGGGAGTTCGGCAGAGACGATCGGGGAAGCGCGGCCTGCGGCCTCTCCCACACCGGAGGCGACCAGGCGGATGACGCGCTCGCGGTCGCAAGGGGCAAGTGTGTGCTGAGAAATGATGACGCCCACGCCAGCCTTCTCGATCCAGACCGAGCCGTCAGGATTGGCCATGACCTCGATCGTATCCGGCGCTTCCAGCGCTTCCCGCACCACCGGGCAGAAGGCCGTGCGCAGCATGCTGCTGCGGCGGGATTCTGTTTGCGTTTGTTGCGCGGATAGCGACATGGACGGGGCCTTTCGTGGACCCCTCAATCATCCCAGCAACACCGCCGTCGCATCAGTTCGAAAACGGGCCATTGCGCGCAACCGACTGCAGACTGTCGCAGTCCTCTGCAAATCCACGTCAGGCGTAGCGCCAATAATTGACCTGCGGACGATTGCGCTTTTAGCGCCGATCGATGTCACAAGACCGAACTTAATTTCCCGTCATTGGAGTAATTCGAAATGGCACAATCGCGTGTGGAACGAATTTTGCTGTCGCCTCCGGGAAAGGAGGAAAAGGACATGAAGACCTTCACACTCGAAACCAATGCGGAAACAGCCGCTTACGATTATCTCTCCCGGCTTTCTTCAGACCGCTGGGCCTGGGAGTACGCCAGACGCAATGACGATCTTCGCGATGATGCGGCGCATCGCAGCGATGACGACATCTCCGAAAAGAAAGCCGATTGCGCCGACATCCGCATCCTGCGTTCGCGCGTGCCTCAGACCCTGGCTGAGCGCTGGGGCCTTGTTTTCATACCCGATCCGGACCTGAACGGCTTCGACGCGGACGCCGTGTGGAGCCACTATGTCTTCCCCGACCAGGTCGAGGTGAACTGCACGCCGCGCAAGCCGGGTCAGAGCTGCGATATCTGGGATCGTACCGTGCCCCATTGCAGCATTACGCACATAACGGACCGATCCGCCCGCGAATATCTTCTGCTACGCGGCAATGATTGTGTCGTGCAGGTACGCTGCACGGGCCAGACGCTGCTTGGATTCGAACCCGTGCGTATGAAACTGCAAATTTCGGATATGAAGGCCTATGAGCGCAAGCTGAAGCTCCAGAAGGAAGCCTTCAGGCTTTATGGAAAGGGGCCGAACACATCGGCGGCGCGCTGGACGAAGACCACCCAGATCCTGCGCAATGGCGTCATCGCGCTTGATTGCCTGAAGGCCGGGATGAGCCAGAGAGAAATCGCTTCACTGCTCCACGGGCCGAAAACGGTCGCCGAGGAATGGGGCGTCGATGGCAGTTCGCTACGGGCATCCATCCGCTATGTCATCGCCAAAGCCGAAGGCCTGCGCGATGGTGGCTATCTCGTGGAACTCCTCGGAGCGCGTCTGGGCGGAGATCGTCAGGCAGCCTGAGTCCTTTGCGGCCTGCCCGCGCCCGGAGGCGCGGGGCTGTTCGCCCGGCTGGATGGGCCGTTGAAAGGCGTCAGGGCGGTCCGGGGTGATCGCCGACCTTCGCCCGGCGCTCACCCCGGAGCCGGGATAGCCATCCTGCGCCGACCGGCCCGGCGAGGCGCAATGAGGGTCCGGTAGTTCGTCTGGAGATCGTGGTGCTGGGCCTCGCCGGCTGGCCGCGCGCCCGCGCTTCCCACTGGCTGGCGCCAGAGGGGTCGCGGGCGCTTAACGCTGGATGCTAAAAGTTTACATCCGAAAGCTTGGTCACGACGTCAAAGTCGACGTCCAGTGCCTCGAAGTGGCGACGCCCACAGGCGATTTTCTGGTTCTCTTTTGTCCGCCTTTCATCGCTATCGAGACTGCTCTTCGTCTCGCGCACGAAATAGAGGCGTTCGTCATTCTCGGTCACGAATGCCCAATCCGGATTGTAGGGACCTATTGGCGTGTCGATCCTGAACCAGGACGGCAGCTTTACGAACAGGCGCACGTGCTCGTTGTTGTCGAGGTCTGCGGCGAACTGCCGTTCGGTCTCGGATTCATACTCGATTGCATCGAAAAGGCATTTCTCTCGGTTCTGAACGTCGTACAAATTGCTCAAATACCGGACGATGCCTTTCTCAGCTTCCTGTTCGATCCGGCTCATCTCCCAAGCCTGCTCAGGAACCTTGTCGTAACGGATCCCTTCAAGCATCAAATCATGAAGCGCCCGGCCAATGGCGTCCGCGACTGACGCCATGAATGCTTGCGGGTTGACTTTGAATTCGGAGAGCCGCCCGGACCGCTTCAAAATTGAAGCAAGTGTATGCCGCGTGAGCTCGGTTTCCTTCTGCAGGAAACCCAGAATGTCCGGAAGGACCGTGGCAGAGGCTATTTCCTCTGTACGGGACGCAAGCTGTCGATCAACGGAAACGCCTGCCTCCGAGATATCTACACCAACGACAGTTGTCGAAATACGGGGGGCGCGGATTGGTTCGATCGCGGAAATGCGTTTGAGCGCGCGTGCGATCAAATCGTCGGTCTGGAACTCAACGCGATACCTCGTGCGATGCCTGATCCGCTCCCAAAGGTCCGCAAACTCCTCACTTAGCTGAACTTCCTTCCTGAACTTCAGTTCACGGCGCTCGCGCGCATTCGCGATGCGGTTCTTGAAGACCTTTCTGGAAATTTCATCAACAAGCGAGGCTCGGAGCGCTTCGAAACCTTCTGGCACGCTGAGTTGGAAATGCGGGTTCTTCGGATCAAACTTTTCGAGAATCGCTCCGTCTTCGCCGAGATAACCCTCTGCCACGAAGTGTCGCCACAATTCTGCCGACACGTCCTGCCCGAGCGGGGCGTCATCGCCCTTGTCATCCGTTCTGGTTATCTGCGCGAAGGCGATCCTGTCGACGATGCCGAATTTTACGCCGACATCCTCTTCGAACTCTGTCTGAAGGGTGCGGGCGAAGTCATCATAGGATTCGTTCGCGATCACCGTCAGACGATTGACGGTCTCGTCGTGAATGCGCTCGCCCTCCGAATTGACCGGCAGCCGCAGTCCTCGCCCGATCTCCTGCCGCTTCTTGTCCACGCTCTGTGTTTCATTCAGCGTGCAGATCTGGAAAACGTTGGGATTGTCCCATCCTTCCCGAAGTGCGGAGTGCGAGAAGATGAAGCGCAAGGGTTCGTCGGGATCGAGAAGGCGCTCCTTGTCGCGCATGATGAGGCTGTAGGTGTCTTCGTCGTCCTTGGTCGTTCCGCTGGTATCCTTCGCCTGACCCTTTTTATCCTGAGAGAAGTAACCGCCGTGCAGATTGGTCACCGGGAAGGAGATCAGCCCCTTGTAAATTGGTTTAGCCGAGAGATCAGCATACGCCTCCTCAAACCATCGTCCGATTTTTCCGAGGCTGGTTGATCCGTCATCATTGTAGATCCGATAATTGCCGACGCGGTCGATGAAAAAGAGCGAAAGGACTTTGATGCCCTTTCCGCGCAAAGCGCGCTCCTTCTTGAGGTGCTGTTCAACGGTCTCGCGGACCTGCGCTCGCATGACATCATCGCCAAGCCCGCCAACTTCCTGACCGATTTCAAGGAACCGGCCCTGATTGAACTCGATATATTCTGACCCTGGCGTGCAATCTATATTCTGAACGATGTACCCGTCGCGGTAGGTTTCTCGTTCGCCGGACTTTACAAAGAGGTCGTCGCTCTGCTTGACCCACAGCTTCTTGGGTTTTGGGCCAGTCGGCCCTTCGGCATGGATTTCAATCTGGGCCTTGATCCCGTTCTTGTTGTCCGTCCGCAGCAGTTTCACAAAGGCGTCGTTGAAACTGTTCTCTTCGCGGATCGAGGCGACCTCAATGCGTTTGACGAGACGCAGATCATACGCCTGGATCGGATCAAGCCGGTAGACGAGATTCGGGGCTTCCCGGTGGGTCGCGCTATAGCGAAGCGTCATGAGGGGATTGAGGTTCGCGATCGCCCGTCGCGCTTTGTCGGTTGAAACGACACTCTGCGGTTCATCGATGATGACAACCGGATTTGCAGCCTGAATGAACTCGATAGGCCGGCGGCCCGACATGCGGTCATTCTCGCGATTGATCACGTTGAGCTTCTTCAGCTCATCCTCGGTCATCTCGGACAGGTCCTTGTCGGCAACATCCTTCCGGAAGCTGTCGATGTTGATGATCATGATCTGGATCTGGTTGCCGCTGGCGAACTGCCGGACCTTGCCAAGCCGTTTTGAGTCGTATTCGAAGTGATCGAACGGCACCTTGTCGAAGAGCGTCTGGAAATGGGCCTTGGTGACCTCGATGCTTTTGAGTACACCCTCACGGATGGCAACGCTCGGAACGACGATGATGAACTTCTTGAAGCCGTAGAGCTTGTTCAGCTCAAAAATGGTCCGGAGATAGACGTAGGTCTTGCCAGTGCCGGTTTCCATTTCGATGGAGAAATCGCGGCCCTGAAGCTCTGCGGCCATTTCGATGCCATTGCGCTCCTGAATGGCGCGCAGATTGATCAGGAGCTCTTCGTCAGATAGCGTCAAACGGTTAGCGAGGCCAAGCTCGGTCTGAAACAGCCCGCCGATCTGGATTGCCTGAAACGCAGCCGCGCCGGTTTGCGCGAAGGGTTGTCCTTCGAAAAGATCGGTCACGGCAGAGATCGCGTGCGCCTGATATTCAAGTGTCGGATCGAATTTGAGCTTCATGACGCGGTCACCCCATTCGGGTCCGGCTTGTTGCTCTTGACCCAGTTGCAGGGGCCACAGGCGACCTGTCCATTGGAGACAACCGTCTTTCCACCCTGCGAATGCGCAACGATATGATCGGCGTGCCAGTCGGCCCAGGCGAGGCGCTCGCCATTGCATTTGATCCTGAGCTGACAGTGGCCATCATTCTTCCGGTAAATGGCAAGTCGTTGCTCCGGCGTGAAAATCCTTGTCTCATCCAGAGGCTCTATGTCCGGACAAGCAAGGAAGAAGCGCTTCTCAATAAATTCGAGACGCGCACGGATAGATTCTTCGCTGTCGGTCGACTGGCTCGTAAGACGGCGATACTCGATCAGCTGGGGATCGCGCTCTTCTTCATCGAGCGCTTCATTCTTGCGACGTTCGGTTTCAAACGCGATGAACCACTGCGCTAGTGACGCTTCCGCGCCCGCATGCGCGAAGCGTCCGATCAGTGTTGACGCAAGGCAGTAGAGAACGATCACGTTGTAGCGTTCAAGCTCCGGCGTCTTGTCGGGAAATGCGCGCAGGAGATAGTCCAGCACGCGCCGAACCTTCTTGGCGACCTTGCCATTCGGATCGAAGGACCGGTTGCTGTCATACATCTTATTGAGGTCGCTATCGCGCACACTCGCGGGTTCCCCCGCCATTTCCAGCCGGACCAATTGCGCAGCGATATGGTCGAACGCGAAACGCGAGTTTGAGAACTTGCAATTCTCGAAGAGCTTGTGGCCTGCGACTTCCTTGATGAAGTCGCGCATCTGGCCGGGCATCGCATTGCGCTTTTCTTGCGCCTTGAGGGTGGTGCCGTTCTGAAGGCGAAGGAACATATCCCGCACTTCGTCTTCTTCATCGGTCTGAACGGCGTCGTCGACAATGACCACATCGATCGGATAGGCGTCGAAAATGGTGCTTATGTCGAGGTCGAGATCGGCGTATTTCTTTCCCGCACAGGCAATGCCGTTCACCGGATCGATGTCCTTAGCCAGCGCGAATTCGCCTGCCTGATATTCCCAGATCGTCCGCAGACGTTGCTGGCCGTCGATCACCTCATACTTGACGCCGTCATCGCGCGAGACGGACCGCCAGTACATCTTCGGAATGTCGTACTCGCGAAGTATGGAGTCGATCAGAAGTTGCTTCTGCTTGCGCGACCATGCGGGCGGGCGCTGATAATCCGGGGTGGGGTCGATCCGGGTCTTCCAGGCGCAGATCGTGGAGATCGGCAGGGGCTTTTTGCTCATTTTCATTAGTTGATCCCCAGTTCTCTGAAAAAGGCCTCGTGGCGCAAGCGCGCGTCCTTCACGATCTCGGAGTACTGAAGCACTTCGACGTAGGCGCGCCGCGTATCGTTATAGCCAAAGTAGCCGCGACCGCCTGGGAGGGCCTGAACAATCCCGTAGTCTTCCAGAAGGGCCTTCAGGCGCGGTGTGATATCGCAAACGAGGTAGCAAAAGAACGGCGTATCCGGACCGATCTCTGTGATCAGCGCGCCTTCGTTGTCAGTGACCTTGTTGTCGCGAAGCTCGCGAATGTAGTCGTAGATTTGCTTGATCGGGTTTTCATCGTCTGTGTATTCCTTCCGCGCAGGGCGTTTGAATTCCACGATGACGATTGGCTGATCCGTGCCTTCCCTTCGAAGCAGGTGACTGCCCTGAAACAGGATCAGGTCAGGACGCTCCTTGGCCTCCGACGTTTTGATGAAGCTGCGAATGCTCTGGTCTGATGCCCAGAAGTCATAATAGGCGAGACGGTCATCGATCAGCCAAAGATTATGATTGCCGTAAGCGATATCACCGGAGTTCACCTTGAGCGGGCAGATCACGCGGTGAATGGCTTCCTCGCGGTATAGCCTCTTTGCTTCCTTGTCCTCATAGCCAAGTCGACTAGCGAGCAGCTCGATGACCAGCTTTCGCTTGCTGACATATTCGGCAAGTGACGCGCGTTCCTGCTCGCCAATGCGGTCCATCACCTCATCGAGCTTTGCCTTGAATTCCTCGGTGCTCGCTGGGTCATCCTCTTTGCCGGCAAGTTCGCGCAGATCGTTCTTGACGTCACGGGACGCTCGGTAGTCATAGACCGACATCTCCCGATAAATGTCTTCCTCGGTTTTTCGGTTGAGGGGCAGCTTTCTCGCAAACTCTCCACGATCCTTCACGAGATAGGCATAGCGGGGAAAATTGGTAACCACTTTATCGATCGTGCGGGCCTTTGCATCGATCAGACGCTGGATCGGTTCGCTCAGATATTCCTTCGCGGCTTCCTCCGCGCCTTTTGTGATTTCCTTGAATGTCTGCTTGGGGATGTCGAAATTGTTTCTCTCCTGGGTGACATTGTCATCAAGGAAATCGCTAGAAACGATGCCGACGTAAAAGGTCTGGACGTCGCCGCACGAGATGGGGGTATCGAGTCCCGTTTGATTGTTGACGCCGTGATCGGTCACGATCCGCTCGTGAGCGGCGAGATATACCGTGTGCTCCGTACCCGTTTCGATCAGCGCCTTGTTGAGAAGCAGGTGCTTGATCGAGAACGTTCCAACGTCCTCGATCTCGAACGTCTCCGACTTCGGCTCGAACATATTGGCGGCGACGACTTCGGCCAGATTGAGCGACTCGCTTGCATTGCTGATCCGGATTTCGGGCTTCTCGTCTCCGATCAGGAAAGGGAGGAAGTGCGCGGCAATCCGATGCGCGATCGTCTCCAGCTTCTTGGGGCAATGCGATCGGTAGCCGGCTTTCAGACCATGCAGCTCAATAAAGGTGCGAACATCGGTCCCATCATCGGTCCGAGTGAGGCTGTAGTCCTGAAACGCCGCGGCATTATCGAGCACGAACTTGAAGCTGCGCTCCATTCGGACGCCTTCAGCTTCGAAAATGCTGGAAACGCGCACAGACTCGAAGACCTTCAGCCAGGTCAGGCGGCCGACGCCCTTGCCGCCTTTCTTGACCTTCGTTCGCGAGTCATAGGTGCGGAATGACTCGAAGTTACGTTCATCGAGCCCGATCCCATTGTCTTCAATCGTGAAGGAATGCGGACTGCCCTCGTCGTCTTCCAGAACCTGTATGTCGATACGACAGCTCCTCTCCCAGCTATCACCGAACCGGTCTTGCACGGCGTGCAAGGAATTCATAATCGCTTCGAAGAGCGGGATGAGCGTGTTCGCATAGCTTGGCGCCATGGCGAGATTGGCGATCCTGCCGCGCAGGTCTTCCTTCAGATGCAATGTGCTCGGATGTGCCTGACCGTCCATCGCTTCGCCCCCCTAAACCGTCCGGAAGACGATTTCGGTCTCGCGGCTGGCGGCGCGGGCCTTGAAGGTCTGGACGGCGTTAGCCTTGAGCTGGTCATTGCCCTTGAAGCCTTCATCAAGGCAGATGACCTGCAGCGGATCGGCGTCGGCGAGCGCGTCGATCAGCGCGGGCGTGATCTCCTTGTCGAGGCAGATGAGAAGCGAGCCGTCCTCCACGCTGTAGACGGTCTTGCCCGCCATCACCTGCGCTTTGACTTTGGTCGTCAGCGGGAAGCCAGCCTTGAGGAGAAGTTCGTAGACGATGTCTTCAGGCGTGGCGGACGGGTCGACGTTCTGGACGTGGAGGTCGAGTTCCTTCGAGATGTCTTCAGCGGCTCCCGACCAGAGCCGGAAGTTTGATTGCGATAGCGAGAATGCTCGGAATCCAAAATCGGTTTCATCTGATGAACCAGCGTCAGTTTTTGCTGTGGTGTTCAAGCGACTCCCCGAGCGCCTCACTCTTTCTCTTCCGATAGCACTTATAGTCTCATAGCTTTCTGCAACTGCAGGGGATGCGCATTTCTCTGGTAGCTGGACCATAACAAACCGAACCGATTTTCCAGTTTCGTTATTGAAGTCCATCACGGCGTGTGCTGTCGATGCCGAACCCGCAAAAAAGTCGAGTACAATGTCTCCCGGCTCAGATGTAGAGATCTCGATCATTCGTTTGATCAGCTTGGTGGGTTTCGGCGTATCGAAAGTTTGCTCCCCGTCGAATATCTCGCGAAGTTCGCTCGTCGCCGCCTGTGTGTGACCGACTTCATCCGACGGCCAAATTGATCTAGGAACGACACCTCCCATGTCGCTTAGAAACAGTTTCACTCGTGGTGATGACGAGGTTCCGTCGGCCCCCCAGTATAGCCGATTATCGGCTACCAGCCTCTCAGTCTCGTCCGAGCCATACTTCCAAACAGCTGTTGTCTTTGGCCACACCTCTTCTCCAGTGTTCGGATTTCTGATCGGATAATAAAGGTTCGGGCGCTCTTCCTTCGACTTATTGCAAGTATATGTGGCAGAGTTCCACGGACCGCGAGGGTCATTATCAGGGTTCTTGTAGTACTGAAGTTGATTTTCTGTTCTCTCAAGCCGGTTCGGTCTCCAAACCTCCTTGTTTCGTGCGTAGACGAATATCGTGTCGTGATCCGAGCTAAACCACTTCGCATCATTCGCGGGTGAAACGCGCTTGTGCCAAGCAATAGAGGTGACGAAATTCTCTTCGCCGAATACTTGGTCCAGGACCATTTTCAAATTTGCAGCTTCGTTGTCGTCAATTGTCAGGAAAATAACGCCATCTTCGCGAAGAAGGCCGCGCGCCAAATAAAGGCGCGGATACATCATGCTCAGCCAGTTTGAGTGATATCGTCCGCCCGCATCGGTGTTCGTTGAGAATTTACGGCCTTCGTCGTCAATCTGGCCGGTATAGGCGAGGTAGGTGTCGAGGGTTTCGGCATATTTGTCCGGGTAGATGAACTCGCCGCCCGTATTATAGGGCGGATCGATATAGATCATCTTCACCTTACCGAAATAAGCCTTCTGGAGCAGCTTCAACACTTCCAGATTGTCGCCCTCGATGAAGACGTTTTCCGTCTCATCGAAATTGACGGACTCCTCGCGCACAGGCTTCAGCGTCGCGATGCTCGGGCTCTGGATGATCCGCATACATTCGGCCTTGCCGGGCCAGGTGAGGCCGAAGCGTTCCTTGCCGGGCTCCACCCAGTCGCCCAGTACGCGCTTCAACTGATCGAAATCGATCCGGTCTTCGGCGAACACCTCCGGGAACAATTGCTTCAGCGCATCGCGCTTCTCAGCGGCGATATCCATGCTGGTGAGGGGCATTTTTTCGGGTTGGTCGGTCATTCTCGTCTTCCTCACACAATCTCAAATTCAATGACGAACAGCGTCTCGTCGGACACGTCCTGGCCGAGACGCTCTTCGACGCTGTCGAGCAGTTTGTCTTTCTGGGTTTCGATGTCCTTTGCCGCCTCGTCATAGGCGCGCCAGGCGGCGTCGCGTTTGGTTTCCAGATCGCGCACCTTTCGCTGCAGGCTGAGCTTTTCCGGCAGACCGCCCGCGAGGCGGATATCCTTCTTCAACGCCTTGATCTGGTCGTCATAGTCCTTGAGGTCGGCCTTCAACCCGGCGCGCTTATCCTCGGCCCAGTTGTCGAGCTTCTCCATCTCATCGTCGAACCATTGCGCCTGACGGGCGGCGAGTTCTTCGAGGATGCGCCGGCGCGTCCGGTCGATATGCGTCTGTGTCTCGGGCCTTGCCTCAACCGTGGAAGCCGACTGCCCCTTTACGGGGAGGTCGAACAGGCGGCGCGCCGCGCCTTCGCCAAGGCTCGCGCCCTGATCGGTCTGCGCCGCGATGATGATGTGGTCCTGGTCATCGGCCCCGCGGATCGAGAGCTTGTGCGCAACCGCAATCCCACGCGTACCGACAAAGGGCTCCAGCGCAGCTGCCTTGGCAGGCCAGCCGGTATAGTCGAGGGTGAGGGACGCGCCGTTGAGGCTGCGGCCCGCGGCGCGCTCCAGCACATGCCGGGCAAGGGGATGGCCAAGGCGGTAACGGTGGCCTTCGAGGCCTTCCTTGCGAAGGAAATACCCGCCAACCGGCGCATCGACGCCGTCGATCGCCTGTTTCAGCGTGAACGTGTGGTGGCCGTCATCGAAGCTCGCGCGCTTGCCTAGCTCATGCTTGGTCAGTGCCCAGAGCAATGTCGTGTAGCGGTCGAGATAGGCGCTGGCCTTCTCCATGTTCATCTTAAGCCGGTCATGCACCTCGGCGTCGAAATGTTCGAGCAGCTTCTGGCGCGTATTGTCCATGGTCGCCGTGATCTGCTCATCCATCTCCGCGCGGAGCGTTTCGAACGCGGCTTCGATCTGCTCCTCGGTGCGGCAATTCTGATAGATGCCTGCAATCCGGCGCTCGAAATCGACGCCCGATTCTATTGCGCCAAGGATGTCGTCACTCGCGCCGAACACCCCGTTGAACAGCTGGAATTTTTCTGACAGCAGCTCGAACACGCGCTGGTCGGCGGCATTGTTCCGGTTGAGGAAGTTGACGACGACCACGTCATGCTTCTGGCCGTAGCGGTGGCAGCGGCCTATGCGCTGTTCGATCCGTTGCGGGTTCCAGGGCAGGTCATAATTGACGACCATGGAGCAGAATTGAAGGTTTATCCCTTCGGCCGCCGCCTCCGTCGCGATCATGATCTTCGCGCTGTTGCGGAAGTGATCGACCAATGCGGCGCGCATGTCCGCCGTGCGCGAGCCGGTCACCTTGTCGGTGCCAGCATGGGTCGCCTTCCATTGCTCATAAATGGTCTTGGATTGCGCATCGGCGTTCGAGCCATTGAACAGGACAAGATCTTCTGCATACCCGTTGTCCGACAGGAGCCTGACGAGATAGTCCTGCGTGCGCCGGGACTCGGTGAAGATGATCGCCTTTTGTGCGCCGCCGAGTTCGTCAGCCTTTTCAAACCCGGCGGTCAGCGCGGTCAGGAGCGACTTGCCCTTGGCATTCTCGCTGATCGAGACGGCGAGGTCCTTAAATCGGCGCAGCTCTGCGATTTCGTCCTGAATCGCGGCGATGTCGTCCTCGGAAAGAAGCTCGGGTGGTGTCTCGTCATCGACCCATTCCTCAGCCGTTTCCTGGAAGCCGTCATAATCTTCCTCGATGTCATCGGGGACGGGGTCTTCAAGATTGTTTTTGAGCGCCGCGTCATCCTTCAGCTGGCGTTCCAATTTGCTCGCCAAGGAATTGAGCGCCCCGGCAATGGCGTATGTGGATGAGGCCAGCAGCTTGCGCAGGATGAGCGTCATCAGCGTGCGCTGGCTGGATGGTAGCGCGGCAAGTGTCGGACGTCTCAGATAGTCCGATACGAGATCGTAGAGTTTTTGTTCTTCGGGTCCGGGGATGAACTCCTGCGTGATCGGAATCCGGTTCGTATAGCGAATATATTCAAGCACCTGCCGCCGGAGCGTGCGGTGGCAGATCGGCTCCAGCCGCGCTTTCAGCTCATCGAACTGACCCTCGCCGCTGAGGCGGGCATATTGCGCCCGAAAGCTTTTTGCGTCTCCGAAAGCGTAGTCGTCGATGATGCTGACAAGACCGTAGAGCTCCATCAGAGAATTCTGGAGCGGCGTCGCCGTGAGCAGAATCTTCGGCACATTGCCGAAAGCTGTTTTGAGCGCGCGTCCGACCTTGTTGTCTGGCCGGTACACGTTGCGGAGGCGGTGCGCCTCGTCGATCACCACGAGGTCCCAGGGCGTCACCATAAGCTCGTCAGCATAGCGCGCCGCAAACTGGAAGGAGCAGATTACGATAGCGGGCTGCTCGAAGGGGCGCCGGCCACCATTCTTGAGGATCTGGTTGTAGTTGCGGGACTCGATGATGAAGCTCGGGAGAAAGAACTTCTCCTCGATTTCCTGCGCCCATTGCTTGCGCAAACTGGCCGGTCCGACGATCAGGATGCGTCGCTTGCCCTCGGTCCATTTCTGCGACAGCACAAGCCCGGCCTCGATCGTTTTACCAAGGCCGACTTCATCGGCGAGGATCGCCCCTTTCGAGAGCGGCGACTTGAACGCGAACAGGGCGGCTTCGACCTGATGGGGATTGAGATCGACCTGCGCGTCGAACAGGGTCCCGGCCATCTTCTCGGCATCGGCGACAGAATGACGGCGCAGCAGCTCGTGAGCGAACAGTTTCGAATGATAATCGGTGATCATGCTCGCCCCCCTTGTTATGGCTTCTCAGCCTTGTTTGACCCTGTCTTCTGGTCCTCTATCCATTCGTCAATCTCGCCCTTGCGGAACCGCCAGGAGCCGCCGACCTTGAAGCCCGGTATCTTGCGCTCGGAGGCCAGCCGGTAGGCGGTTTTCTCCGTAATGCGCAGATATTCCGCCACTTCCTTGATGGTCAGAATGTCGGTTTCCATGACCGCCCCTTGAGCCGAAATCAGCCTGTTTGAGAAAATTAGGCAGAATCGGGAAATAGCACAACCGGGAAACGGCGTCGGGGTGTCGCTCGCGTTCAGCGTGCTCGCCTGACCAGTATAATCTCCCTCCGCCTCAATATCTGTTCCCATCAGTCAGGTGGGCGGACGGTGCGTCTGCCAGAGCGCGGTCGCCGCGCAAGGGGGCGGAGCTTTGTCATCTCTGATCGTCTTTAAGCGTCATACCTACAGCTTCCCCTTGCGCGCCGCCCTGGTGCGCTCCGGCTGAGCACCTCCTCGCCGCCCACCCGACTGTCGGGAAAAGAACGCGGGCGGGAGAGGAGACTGACATGACTGACCAACTCGCAACCGCTGCACCTCTTGCAGCCACCGCCGCACCCGCGCAGCCCGATAGACCGCGCATCTACGTAGCCTGCCTTGCCGCCTACAATTCGGGCTGCCTGCATGGCCGATGGATCGACGCGACCACCCCAGACGAGATTGGGGAACAGGTTCGCGCCATGCTGGCCGCATCGCCGGAACCGGACGCGGAAGAATGGGCGATCCACGATTATGAGGGCTTCGAGGGCGCGAACCTGTCGGAATATGCGAGCTTCGAGACGGTTTGCGAGCTTGCCGATTTCGTCGAGGAACACGGCGAGCTTGGCGGCAAATTGCTCAGCCATTTCGGCGACGACCTCGCCGAGGCCCGCGCCGCCTTTGAAGACTATGCGGGCGAATACCGCAGCGCCGCAGACTTCGCCGAGAGCCTGCATGAGGACACCGGCACCGAGATTCCTGAGTCGCTTCGCTACTACATCGACTGGCAGGCCCTTGCCCGCGACATGGCGCTGAATGGCGAGATCATGGTGTTCCAGACGGGCTTCGATGAAGTCCATATCTTCTGGTCGCGGTAAGGGAGGGCTTCGACATGACTCCCGAAACCACCCGCTATCGTTTCACCGTGGAAGAACTGCAGCAGGCTGACGATTGGTCAGAAGGCTTCTGCCTTGCCTGCCGCGCCCCGCGCGAGTGCTGCGAACCCGATGCGAGCGCCTATCCTTGCGATGAATGCGGCGAGCATGCCGTCTACGGCCCGCACTGGATCGCGATTGCCGGACTCTTCATGGAGGGCGCACGATGACCTTCACGCAACGCTTCCAGAACTTTGTCTGCGAGGGCGACAGCATCTCTTGCGAGGTTGCAGGCATCGAAATCATCGCGCGGATTGTGCGCGATGATTGCCCGGATGCACCAGATGAGCGCCAGGACGGATTCTGGCCTTCGCTCTATAAGGATGCGCCGGGATTTATCGGCCCCGGTCCGAACCACCGGCAACGCTTCGCCGAGGCGCAGGCCAAGGCAGAAGCCGTCATGGAGGCATGGCGCAGGGATGAATGGTTCTATTGCGGGATCGTTCTTTCCGTCGCGCTGGAGGGCGTCACGCTGGACGCCTACGCGGCGAGCCTTTGGGGCGTTGAGGCCAACTATCCCGGCAGCGACAACGCCTACCTGACCGAGGTCGCACAGGAGCTTCTGCCAGAGGCGCTGGACGCAAGCCGCGCCGCCGCCCGCCGCCTTTGCGCGGCGCTGGAAACCAGCGGGGCGCGCGCCTGACGGCGCGCCCCCAATCCACAAACCCCGCAATCTAAAAGGAGCCAGATCATGGCCCAGCCCATTCTCAAAACCATTCCCCTGTCCGAGCTTCGGATTTCCAAACTGAACATGCGCCACAGCCGCAAGAAGCCGAACGTGTCGGACATCCTGCCTTCGATCCGTGAGAGCGGAATCCGCCAGACTTTGCTGGTCCGCAAGGAGGACGATCACTATGGCGTCGTCGCCGGACGGCGGCGCTACTTCGCCCTCAAAGAGATCGAGAAGGAGTCAGGCGAGACGCCGCTTGTGCCTTGCGCGATCATGGCCGAGGAAGACGCCGCGAGCGCCATCGCCGCTTCCGTCATCGAGAATGTCGGACGCCTGCCAGCCTCGGAAATGGAGCAGTACACCGCCTTCAAACGCCTGCACGATGAGGGGCGAAGTGTGGACGAAATCGCCGCTTTCTTTGGCGTCACCGAACTGCTTGTGCGGCGCGTTCTGGCGCTCGCTTCGCTCGCTGACCCCATCCGCAAGCTCTATGCCGAGGACGAGATCGACCGCGAGACGATCCGCGCCCTGACGCTCGCCACGCCAGACCAACAGGCTGAATGGTTGCGGCTTTACGAGAGCGAGGACGAGCGCGCACCGCGAGGCCGGAACTGCAAGGCATGGATCACCGGCGGGGCGGTGATCACGACCGACAAGTCGCTGTTCGACATCGCCGACTATGACGGCCAGATCACCGCCGACCTGTTCGGCGAGCATGGCGTGTTCGCCGATCCCGAAGGCTTCTGGAAGGCTCAGTCCGCCGCCGTGGTGCAGCGCATCGAGGCCTATACCGCCGATGGCTGGAAGGACGTTGTCTGCCTTGAACGCGGGGCGTTCTTCCATCGCTGGGATCACCAGACGCGCACGAAAAAACAAGGCGGCAAGGTCTATGTCGAGCTACGCCATGACGGCACCGTGACCTTCCATGAGGGCTTCATCTCGCAGGCCGAGGCGCGGCGGCAGGAGACGGCGAAGGCTGGCAAGGACGATGCGCCTGCTGCACCCGTCAAACCGGAAATGTCCGGCCCGCTGGCCGAGTACATCTTCTTGCATCGCCATGGCGCAGCGCAGGCAAGCCTTGCGGGCCAGCCTGCTGTTGCGCTGCGCCTGATGGTGGCTCATGCGATGACCGGCAGCACGCTCTGGGACGTGCGCGCCCATGAATGCCGGTCCCGCAAGGAGGACACGCGCGCGAGCCTTGAAGGCTCTAAAGCCACCGCAGAGATGGAAGGAAAGCGCGCCCGCATCGCGGCCCTGTTCGAGGCGCTGAGCGTGTCCGCCGAGGCGCGGCGCAATACTGATGCCTACCGGCTCTGCGAAATCTTCGCCGCCCTGCTCGCCATGTCGGACGCGGAAGTCATGGAGGTTCTGGCCTTCACGATGGCGCAGACACTCGAAGCAGGCGGGCCGGTCGTCGAGGCCGTGCTGCATGTCTGCGAGACGGATTTGCCTGCGTACTGGAAACCGGAACCGGCCTTCTTTGATCTGCTCCGCGACAAGCGCGCCATCAATGCCATGGTTGCCGACATCGGCTCGAAATCGCTGGCCGAATCCTGCACGAGCGACACCGCGAAGGTCCAGAAAGCAATCATCGGCAACCGGATCACCGGCAACGGATGCGACCCCAATCCCGACTGGCGTCCCGCATGGATGCAGGTGCCGCCAGCCCGTCTTGTTGAGGGGGCAGGGTCACCGCCCGCCGACGCATGGGTGCGGATCGCGGGCCTGTTCGAGGGACGTGAAAATACTTCTGCGTCCATCGCCGAAGCCTTCGATCAGCCACACGCCGCCTGACCTTTCAGTCTCCTCGTCAGGCGGATGACGGAGCCGCCCGGTGACAGTCGCCGGGCGGTTTTCCGCGCACTGATTGATGCAGCCAGGGCGCAGGCAGAGGGTTCATTGATTGAACCGCGCCGAATAAAATCGCCCGTCTTTGGGTCTCGCTTGGCTTTCCGAAATGTCGGCCAGCGTTGGTTCATCCGTTTCCACCTGATGCGCTCCGAACCCCTTGTTCCCGTCTCATGCCGTGTGACCTGGACGACGCCTGTCGGGCCTTGAAACCGTCCATTCAAGAAAACTTCCCCGCCGCTGCGCGGCTCCTCGCGGACCAAGTTTTCTTGCCTGTCCGGTGCTCCACTGCGTTTCGCCCGCGAGCGGTTCAGGCCCGCCCCGCGCCGTCCTTTCGGTCCGGCGTCGACGGGGACAAGGGGTCCCCGGGACGACATGGAAACGAAAGGAACTAACGCCATGGCCAACGCACTCGGATATGTCAGCGAAACCAAGACCGGCTTCGAAGGCGCTCTTGCAATGATGAACCTCTCGGCTGCCATCCGCATCGAGAAGAACTCGGAGAAAGCCGCCGACGGACAGCCCGACTACCGCATCTTCGCCGGAGAAACTTCGACCGAGATCGGCGGCGGATGGCTGCGCAAAGCCAAAGCATCAGGGCGCGAATATGTCTCGATCACGCTCGCAGACCCGCAGATCGGCCCGCGCAAGATCTACGCAAACCTCGCCCCCGTGAAAGGCAAGAAAGGCCGCCACGTCATCCTCTGGAACCCGCAGGACTAAGGTTAAATCCATCGCCAACGAACCGCCCCGGAGATCAGCTCCGGGGCGGTTTTTTGCGTGCTCAGGAAGGGGGGAGAAAATGCAACAGGGGCATTTTCTCCGTCCAAACTTGCGCAGTTCGCGGCAAGTCTTTGCCAAGCCTGCAGAAAGAAAAGGAGCGGCTGCAATGACACGAAACAGACGGAATGACGATGACTGGCCGGAGCTTCTCACCGTGGCCGAGGCCGCAGAATTCCTGCGCCTGACACGCTCCACGCTCGATCATTATCGCTGCGAAGGACGGGGCCCCATCTATCGCAAGCATGGCGCACGGGTCTTCTATCCGAAGCCCGATCTCATCGCCTGGTCGGAGCGCAACGCCTATGCCTCCACCTCCGAGAAGATCAGGAACACCAAATGAAACGCCGCGCGCTTTTGATGACGGGCGCGGGCATCGGCCTTGCCCTGTTCGGCCTCGTCTTCTCCCCCATGGACAGGCTGATCTGGAACCGGACAGGTAGCGCGCCGCAAGGGCTGTACTGGCTGAGCGACGAGCCATTCACCCCTGGCCGATGGGTCGTCGTCTCAGCCAGGAGCGCTGAAGCGCAGTGGGCTCAGACCCAAGGATTTGTCGGGCGGAACTGGCCATTGCTAAAACAGATTGCGGGGCTTCCCGGCGATGAAATCTGCCGCTCTGGTGCTGAGGTTTCGATCAATGGAAAGCCCGTCGCGATGGCCCGGGAACGCGATTCCATGGGCCGCGCCTTGCCGGTCTGGCAGGGCTGCGTGCTTCTGGACGAAGAGCAGGTCTTCCTGCTTGCGCCGCATCCGGACTCTCTCGACGGGCGCTATTTCGGGGTCCTGCAGCGCTCCGATCTCGTCGGCGTGGCTCGCCCACTCTTGACTTCGGATCAGTGACGGGACTGCAAGCGAATGCAAAGCGATGCAAGGCGGTGCAGCGAAAGGAAAAGCGAACCCGGTAGGGCGAGATTGAAGCTGTGGCACCACATGCCACCTAACGCCTTGTCTGCACATCTCTTTTCTGGAACCCTTTGCACAACATTGCGGTGCACGGGTTTTCGGCAAGTCGCAGATTTATCGAGGTTTTTTCAGGTGCGCGGGCTGGAGGCCGCACGATGAGCGAGGAGACGCCCTTTACCCCTCGCCTCGGGCGGATCGGTGATCAGGGGAGAGGCTCAGGACGGCGGGCCTCGCGCAAACTGCGCCGGGCGATCGCGAAGCTGCCCAGGGCGACGCGGGCAAACTTCACAGGCGCGCGTTCTGGAGCCGGGCGCGCCGCCGGCACGCGCGGTCTCCGGAGCGGGCGTCTTTCCCGCATGCATATGCGCCGCGTCGTGGTGAAGGTTCATATCGCGCGCGGAGGGCGCTCCGGGCCCGGCCTTTACCGCGCCCATCTTGGCTATCTCCAACGCGACGGTGTGGACAGGGACGGCGAAGGCGGTGTGCTCTATGACCGGGAGAGCGACAGTGTCGATGCGCGGGGAATTCTGGAGCGCAGCGAGCAGGACCGTCACCAGTTCCGCATCATCGTGTCACCGGAAGACGGCGCGCGCCTTGGCGATCTCAAAAGCGCCACCCGCGAACTCATGGCGCAGATGGAGCGTGACCTCGGCAGGCGTCTCGACTGGGTCGCCGTCGATCATCACAACACCGGTCATCCCCACACGCACATCGTCATTCGCGGACGCGATACGCGCATGCGCGACGTGGTGATCGCCCGCGATTATCTGATGAACGGCCTTCGCGAAACCGCCGAGGACCTCGTCACACGGCGGCTCGGTCCGAGGCGGGCGCTGGAGATCGCGCAGGCGCGCGAGAGCGAGGTCAGCCAGGACCGCTGGACCGGGCTCGATCGGGAGATCGATGCGGCTCTTTCGGGCTGGCGTATCGAGCTTGATGACGCGAGCGGCAGCGCGGCGCGGTTCGATCGCGCGCTGAAACTGCAGCGGCTTCGGCATCTGGAATCCCTTGGCCTTGCAAGGCGGCTCGATGAGCGGACTTTCGAAATGAAAACCGGTTGGCAGGACAGACTGAAACGCGAGGCCCGACGGGGCGATATCATCCGCACGCTGGCGGCGGAATACACGCGACAGGGACGGGCCGTGTCCTTCATCGAGGAGCTGAAGCCGGAGGCCGGACCGGTGCAGGGACTTGTGAAGGCCTATGGCCCTGAGGATGAGCTGCGCGACACGCGCTTTCTGCTGGTCGAGGATTTTGGTGGCCGGGTCTGGCATGTCCCGGCAGGCGCAGTCGATATGGCGGCGCCGCCAATGCAAGGCGCAGTGGTGGAGCTGAGGCGGGCGAGCGCCATGGCGCGCGCCTCCGACCGGGCCATCGCGGCCGTAGCGGAGGCTGCGGGCGGCATCTGGTCGGAGGAGCTGCATGCCCGCCACGATCCGGGCTCGAAACCGAATTACCGGCTCTCCCTGAAACGCAGGCTGGAGGCTTTGCGCCGGGCCGGGATCGGCGTGCGGCTTGCCACCGGTGAATGGCAGGTGGGCGAGGATTTTCTGGAGCGGGCGGCGAGCCATGAGGCGCAGCGCGCAGGTGGGGTCCGGCTGGCGGTTCTGTCCTGGGTGCCAGCCGAAGAGCAGGTTCGCTTTCGAGGTGAGACCTGGCTTGATCGGTCGACAGATGCGGAGGCGCCAGCCGAAACGCAGATCGGAAGATTTCGGGCGCAGCGACAGGCATGGCTGCGCGAGCACGGGTATCTCGGGGAGGGGCAGGACCGCCTGTCAGACGATCAGCGTGCACGTCTTCGGGTCATGGAGCTGACACGCGCCAGCGCCGCGATTGCGGCGCGCACCAGCCGTGAAGCAGTCACGGTTCAGCCCGGCGACGGGTTCGAAGGCACGCTCGAAGGCCATGTCGATCTCGGGGCCGGACGCATGGCAATTGTCGGCAATGCCAAGGCGTTCACGCTCGTGCCTTGGCGCGAGGCGCTCGGGCGTCAGATCGGCCGCGAGCTGAGCATCCAGCGAACCGCGCGGGGCCTCTCCTGGAGCCTCGGCATGGAGCGCGCGCGGGGCTTGTCGCGATGAGGTCTGTATTCAGATGGCCTGCGCATGAAGGAAGTCTGCCAGTCTCTGCGGTGCCAAATGAGGCTCCAGCGTTGCGTCAAAATGCTGGAACGAAACTAAAGATGGAGGGCCGGCGGAAAGGTCGAGGCCACGCTCAAGAAGAACGGGAACAATCCGCGCGTTCAGCCGCGCGGCGAGTTCGATCTCATACCGCATAAATTCGCTTCGAAGCGATTGGCCAGAAAGAAAAATCAGGACGAAGCCATAAGCGGCCGCGCCTGAAAGCGCTGACCCGAGTTGTTCGGCAAACGCGTCGCCCGCGCGAATGTCGCGAAGATCGTCGAAGACCTCAAAGCCTCTGGACTCAAGCGCCCTCAGGAATAGGACAACCTGATCACGGTCGCGCCGACCATAGCTTGGAAACACCCGCATCGTGCCAATGAACCGGTCAAGCTGCGCAAAATCTAACGCGCCGCCATCGACGCGGATTGAACCGATCCGCTTTGACCGGTGCATTGCGGCGCGTTCAACAGCCGCGCGTTCGCGCCGGACCCATTCAGACTGATCTGCAGCTTCGCTTTCGCAAAGCAGAAAAAAGTCGCGCTCTGCGATCTCCCGCTCGATCACGGGCCAGAACTGATCCTCATGTTTCAGGGCGAGAAGGTGGAACAGCAGCGGAGAAGCGTCCTTGCGCTCAAGGTAATTCCTGACCTCGCGCACTGGCTCCAGATCTGCGCTCGCATGAGAGACGAATATCCATGTGCGGTTAGATCGGGTCACCACAATTGCACTTTCGGTCGGCGATGGTTGGGCGCGATTATGCACAGGCATGCAGGAATTGGCATCCCCTCCAACTATGCGTCCCGTTGCTCTCGGTTTCTGCTCCTGGGCGTTCGTCTGTTGCTTTGGAGAGCCCCGCCATGACCGGCACGAAAATCCTCATCGGCCAGATCGCGGTGGTGTTTGCGCTCATCATCGGGGCGGTCTGGCTGGCTACCCAGATGACGGCGGAGGCGCTGGGATTTCAGCCTGCGCTCGGCGCGCCCTGGTTCTATGTCGGGGAGACGCCGGTCTACAAACCCTGGCGGCTCTTCCAGTGGTGGTATGCCTATGAGGCCTATGCGCCGGAGGTCTTCGCGCGCGGCGGGCTGATCGCCGTATCCGGTTCGGCGCTCGGATTTCTTGCGGCGATTGTCGGTTCGGTCCTGCGCAGCCGCCATGAGCGCAACGTCACCACTTATGGATCGGCGCGCTGGGCTAAGGGTGCAGACCTCAAACGCGCGGGGCTTCTGGGAGAGGACGGCGTGTTCCTGGGGCGCTGGCGCGGGCGGTATTTGCGTCATGCCGGGCCAGAGCATGTGATGGCCTTTGCGCCGACGCGTTCGGGCAAGGGCGTGGGGCTCGTTGTGCCGACGCTCCTCTCCTGGACCGGCAGCGCGGTCATTCACGACATCAAGGGCGAGAACTGGGACCTGACTTCCGGGTGGCGTGCGGGGTTCTCGCGCTGCGTGCGGTTCGATCCGACCGACCGGAAATCTCCCCGCTACAATCCGCTGATGGCGGTCCGGCGCGGTGAGCACGAAGTGCGGGATGTTCAGAACATTGCCGACATTCTCGTTGATCCCGAAGGCTCACTGGAGCGACGCAATCATTGGGAAAAGACCGGTCATGCGCTTTTGGTCGGCGTCATCCTTCATGTGCTCTATGCCGAAGCCGACAAGACCTTGTCGGGGTGCGCGCGGTTCCTGTCTGATCCGAAGCGCTCTTTCGCCGTCACGCTGCGCGCCATGATGACGACGCCGCACCTCAAGGACCGCGGCGTGCATCCCATCGTGGCGCAGGCGGCGCGGGAGCTTCTGAACAAGTCGGAAAATGAGCGCTCCGGTGTTCTCTCCACCGCCATGAGCTTTCTGTCGCTTTATCGCGATCCGGTCATCGCCGAAGTGACGGGCCATTCAGACTGGCGCATCGAGGATCTGGTCGGGGCAGGGGAGCCCTTGTCGCTCTATCTCGTTGTTCCGCCTTCGGACCTGTCGCGCACCAAGCCGCTGATCCGGCTCATCCTCAACCAGATCGGACGCAGGCTGACAGAACAGCTTCCCGTCAAGGGTCAGCGACACCTTTTGCTCATGCTGGACGAGTTTCCGGCGCTCGGTCGGCTCGACTTCTTCGAGAGCGCGCTTGCCTTCATGGCGGGCTATGGCATCCGCGCCTATCTCATTGCCCAGTCGCTGAACCAGATCGAGAAGGCCTATGGGCCGAACAATTCGATCCTCGACAATTGTCATGTGCGGATCGCCTTTGCGACCAATGATGAGCGCACGGCAAGGCGGGTTTCCGATGCGCTCGGCACGACGACGGAACTCCGGTCCCAGAAGAACTATACCGGCCACCGGCTCGCGCCCTGGCTGTCACACATGATGGTCTCGCGCCAGGAAACCCAGCGCGCGCTGGTGACGCCCGGCGAAGTCATGCAGCTCGCATCGACCGACGAGATCGTCATGGTGTCGGGCGCGCCGCCGGTTCTGGCCAAGAAGCTGCGCTATTTCGAGGACGGGAATTTCACCCGGCGTGTCTTGCCGCCCGCATCCATCGAATGGACCGGCGATGCCCCCGCCGCCGCCTGGACGACACGTATTGCCGCTTCGGTCGTTGACGAAGCAGCAGAACCGTTTCCCGGTGAGACAGACGGCCTCGCGCTGAAACGCACCCGCGAGCCGGAACATGAAATCACGGCTGAGGCTCATCATGCGGAACCTGAACCGGAATTGTCGCCCGATCCGGAGGACGCCGCCGATCCGTCCGATGACCGCAACCTCGAAACCGTCCGGCGCGCCGTCGCCGCCGATCGAGGTGATCCTGATTTCCTGCCGGAGTTCTGATCCCATGGGAAAGCCACGCGTGAACATACGGATTTCAACAAAGCTCTACGCCCAGCTCTGCGAGGCGGCAGACCGGCCAGGCGCGACCAAGACCGCCATCGTTGAGGACGCGCTCAGGGCCTGGTTCGATCCAGAGGCGCGCTCGGTCCTCGAAGAGCGGCTGCTGGCGCGGGTCGATGCCTTCGACCGACGACAAGCCGAGATCGAGCGCGATGTCGCCTACACCTACGAGACGCTCGCCCACTACATCTACTATTGGCTGACCCGCACCGAACCGATCCCGGAAGGCGAGCGCGATATCGCCCACGCCCTCGGACAGAAGCGGTTCGATCATTTCATCGGGCAGGTCGCGCGGAAGATTGGAGGTCGCGATACACGGGATATCGATAGGTAGGCCAGGTTGCCTTCACACCGCCCATGAAAAGTCGAGTCGCCGCCGCGGCGGTAAGGGGGGGAGCAATTGGAAACGAGGGATCGGCATCTGCAGATCCGAAAGCGGTCGACGTCGTGATGAGCGACAACCGAGATGGCCGACGTATTGCCGCATCCAAGAATGTTCCCGAAGGATCATGTCGCTGCCTCAACCAATTGTTCCTGAGAATGTCCGCCCTTGTGGGTCTCAGTTCGGTTGTGCCTCAGTTTGAAATCGAGCAGCCTTCCACCCTTGGGCGTAACGGCGCTTGTTGAGCGAACCAGCCGGTCGTAATGTTCTGGCCATCAGAGCTGGATTGGCCCAAAAGCGACATTGAACCAGCAATTGCTTGGAGTTTGGCGCCGAAAAACGCCATTCCCCTTCGGACAGAAACTCAGTGGCACGTCAGGTGCCGCGATGTTTCGTTTGTGTGCCGATCCGCGACTTTCGCGGGAATTCCTCAATTCAGTCCGGACAAAGACGAGTCAGGACTTCAAATTGTCGCTAATTGTCAAAAGCAATGCCGTTGCTTTGGTCAGATCATTGCGCGCGACCGAGTCGAAGGCTTGCGATGCAACACGCTCGGCCGCTCGCTCAAACTCTTCTGCGCGCTGGATCGCCAAACGGGTTGGAATAATCCGCCAGACACGTCGGTCGCCAGCATCGCGCACACGTGAGACGTAACCTGTGGATTCGAGATGATCGATCAGCGTGCCGACAGATGGACGCGCAATATCGAGTGCTTCCGCAAGTTGCGTCTGGGTCGGGCTCTGCAGCCTGATCACGTAAACAAGCAGGTGCCACTGTGATCGCGTCAGGCCAATCGCTGCCATTTCCTGATCGTATGCCCGGCGCAATAGGCGGGTGACTTCACCAAGAAGGAAGCTGAAATCTATTCTGGGATCTCCTTGAAGGACGGCAGCGGGCGACCGAGTGGGCGACGTCATACGTTTCTCCATTGACGATATTTGTAAGGTAACTTAATAAGAGTATCCTTACAAGTAGCCAAAGCGGATGGGTATTTTGAGCAGTCGTGACGGGTATCTTCATGCACAAGGGTTGAAACTGGCGCTCAGTTCTTTTGGCGATCCAGCCGCCCCGCCGGTGATCTTTGCCCATGGCGGAGGGCAAACCCGCCACGCCTGGAGCGGCGCCGCAAAGACGGTGGCATTTGAAGGCTATCGCTCTATTGCCTTGGATCTTCGCGGACACGGTGAAAGTGATTGGGCTGCAGATGGTGATTACTCTCTCGAAGCTATCGCGCGGGACCTTATTGAGGTTGGTGAACACGTGGCGCGTGGTGGTACGCGACCGCATGTGGTCGGCGCTTCGCTTGGCGGACTAGCAGCCATAGTTGCCGCAGGCATGTTGTCACGCGATGCGTTTGAATCGGTTACGCTGGTCGACATTACACCGAACATGGACGCCGCGGGTGTCACCAAGGTTGTCGGGTTCATGGGCGCGCATGTTCACGAAGGCTTTGACTCACTGGAACAGGCCGCTGATGTGATTGCCACCTACCTACCACACCGTCCCAGACCGAAAGACCTTGAAGGGCTGCGCAAGAACCTTCGGCAGGGCGAAGATGGGCGTTGGCGATGGCACTGGGACCCTGCATTTATCACCGGCGTCATGCGCCGCTCCGGAGTTGCTCACACCGGTGATCTGGAGCAAGCGGTTCGGGACATCCGTGTGCCGCTTCATCTGATCCGTGGGCGTATGAGCGAGCTGGTTTCAGAAGACTCCGTCGCGGCGTTTAGATCCCTCGCGCCACAGGCACATTACACTGACGTTGCAGGCGCAAGACATATGGTGGCGGGCGATCGCAACGATGTGTTCATCGAAGCGGTTGTGTCCTTTCTTCGAACGATACGAGAGCAGACCCCTGTATGAGTGATTCCATGCTCAGTCTGGAACAGGTGCAGGCTGCACTCGAAGCGGCACCCTTCCATCGTTGGTTAGGGTTGAAGGCGATCAGTACGGACCCGGAAAAGCTGGTGCTGGAAATGCCATGGCGAGAGGAAGTGGTTTCCAATCCGCGGATACAATCCGCCCATGGCGGTGTCATCGCTGCGCTGATTGATCTTACCGGATTTTACGCACTGCTCGCCTCGGGTAACATGCCTGCCGCGACGGCGGACTTGCGGGTCGACTATCACAAACCGGCCACGCCAGGAACGTTGAGTGTAACGGGAAGAATTGTCCGTCTTGGGGCAACTCTCTCCGTCGCCGAAGCAACTGTAATGAACGCCGACGGAGCCCTGCTTTCGAGCGGGCGCGGCGCCTACCTGATGCAGGGGCGTTCGTGAGGATTCGCACGACGCTCTCACTCTGCGTGATTTTGATTCTGGTCTCGGGATGCCGGGACGCAGAGCCTGAAGGGCAAGCCGTCCCTGCGGCGGCCGGCGTTACCGCTGAAGTCGAGACCCGGGTTGTCCAGGTTGAAACGGTATCCGCAGAAACGGTCATGCGGGACGACTATTTGATTGCATCCGGGACCATTGCCGCAAAGCAAACCAGCAATATCGGCGCGTTGGCGGAGGGGGTCGTTGAACAGATTTTCGTCCGGGTGGGTGACAGGGTTCGTAAGGGCGATCCGCTCTTTAGAACCCGGCAGGTCGATTATCAGCGCAGCCTCGTCGAAGCCGAAGCAATGCGGGACGTTGCCCTGGCCGAAGTTAGACGCGCACAGACACTCGTGGACCGCTACACGCCACTAGAAACCAAAGGCGTCATCTCAGGTGTGGTCTTTGACAATGCCAAAACTGCCCTGGAGGTTGCCGGCGCCAACCTGCGACTCAGGGAGACAGAAGTGGAAACCGCCAAGCAGGCGCTCGGGGATACAACAGTCCGCGCGCCATTCGATGGCGCTATCACAGCTCGCTATATCGATGAGGGCGTGTTCATGGCCAACCGCTTCTCCGGAATGGGCAACTCCGCCGTTGTTCAGGTTCAGGAGTGCGGAATTGCTGCAGCGATCTTGTTTGCGCCTGAGTCCGAGCTCGCGCGTTTGAAGCTCGGCTTGAAAGGTCATCTCTACGTCGATGGCCGCAGTGATCCGATAGAATCACAGATCCTCATCTTGAACGACCGAGTTGACCCGACTTCTCGGATGGTAGAATTCCGCATGGCATTTGCGAACCCCGATTGCGCAGTCAAAGCCGGTCAGTCGGTCCGCGCCGAGGTGAAAGTTGATCCCCGGTCTGCCACCGTCCTGCCGCGTAGAGCAATTCAAGGTACGGGCGAAGATCGCTACGTCTATCTTGTCACAAACGCGCAAGCTAAGCGACGTCCCGTAAAAATCACAGACATCGATGCTGATCGTGTGGAGATTCTTGACGGGTTGACGATCGGAGAAACAGTCGTGCTGACAGCCTCAGAGCCGCTGTATGACGGCGTCAGGATTGAGCTCACACCCTCATGATGTGGCTCGTCGATATTTCGATCCGCCGCGCCGTATTTGCCGTGATGCTCATCGCATCCTTGGTCGGCCTCGGCCTTATGTCGATGGGACGATTGGGCGTCGACTTGTTTCCCGATGTTGAATTTCCGTATGTCAATGTGACAGCGACGCTGGACGGGGCCTCTGCGGAAACCATGGAGTCGGAAGTCACCGACATCCTGGAAGAGTACATCAACACGATCGACGGAATTGAAACGCTGCAATCCTTTTCCAGTGAAGGGCGCGCACAAATTCTGATCGAGTTCAATCTGAGTTCCAATGCCCGCGAGAAGGTCCAGGATGTTCGGGACAAGGTGCAGGTTGCCCTGGCAGAATTGCCTCCGGATATGGATCCACCCATCGTGGACAAGGTCGATCCGGACGCGGCGCCGATCATCTCCGTCATGATCGCCGGCGATCTGCCAATTGCCGAGTTGACTGCGTTCGCCGACGATGTGGCAAAGGAACGTCTTCAACGCCTCGACGGTGTGGGCGCCGTGAAATTGGTCGGGGGTCGTGAGCGCGCGGTGCGCATCTGGCTCGACAATGAGCGACTGAGGGCGTTTGGCGTCACGGCGGATGATGTAAGGCGTGCGATCCAGAGTGAGCATGCAAAGCTTCCCGGCGGGCGGATGGAAACTGATGCCCGCATGCGGGAGTTTGGTGTCAAAACTGTCGCTGAAGTTACCCGTGCGAATGGCTTTGCAGACTTGCCAGTCGCCTATCGGGAAAATGGCGTCACAATCCGAATTTCTGATGTTGCCCGCGTGGAGGACGGCCTGGAGGATGAGCGCTCAGCGGCATTCCTGAATGGCAGACGAGGTATCTCGCTCGATATCAGGAAACAATCAGGTCAGAATACTGTCGAGGTCGCGCACAAGGTCAAGGCCGCCGCGGAGGACTTGCGCGCGCTTGCGCCCGCCGGAGTGACGATTGTCGCGACAAGAGATGTGTCGAAATTTATCGAGAGCTCAATCGAGGACGTCACCCATGACGTCGTGATTGCCATCGGGCTTGTCGTTGCCGTGACCTTTGTTTTCCTCCTGAATTTCAGAGCGACGATCATCGTGGCCCTGGCGATCCCGACATCCCTTGTGGCCACTTTTTTTGGCTTTTATCTTCTGGGGTTTTCGATCAACGTCCTGACGCTGCTTGCACTCACCGTTGCCATTGGGCTGCTCGTTGACGACGCCATCGTCGTGATCGAAGCGATTATGAAAGAGCTGGAAGAGGGGAAGCCACCGCTTGAGGCCGCGCTGGACGGTACACGCAAAGTAGGACTTGCCGTGGTTGCAGGCACAGCAGCCACACTTGCCGTTTTTGTTCCGATTGCCTTCATGGATGGCATCGTCGGACGCTTCTTTTTCCAATACGGTCTGACGATCGTTTTTTCGGTGTCTGTTTCTTTGCTCGTTGCTTTGACACTCACGCCAATGCTCGCATCGCGCATCCTCACATCCAGTGGCGTTTCACCCGTCTTTCGGCCGCTCGAAGCCTTCTGGGACGCAACTGACCTGGCCTATGCAAGTCTCGTAAAGCTGGCCGTTCGATTTCGCATAGTTGTGATTCTTATTGCGTGTGCCTCGGTTTTTGCCGGTGCGTGGTATGCAGCTCGCGTTCCTTCCGGTTTTACCTCGCGCGCCGACAGGAGCGAGTTTCAGGGTTCGATCGAGCTGCCGCTGGGCACTGGCGTTGTTTCTGCGCTCGACGCCGCGCAAAAGATTGATGCTGAACTCCGCAAGATCGAGCACGTTGAAGAAGTGTTCGTCTCGATCGGGGCAGGCGCGCAAGCCGAGGCCCGTGTCATCGATCTATACGCGTCCTTGACACCGAAACAGGAGCGCCAAACGGGTCAGTTTGAAATCATGGACCAAGCGCGGAAAGCCATCCGCATTGCATCCCCTGAGGCGGTTAAGATATCCGTCCTTGAAGTTCCGTGGGTCAGCGGGACGACCTCCGGTAGCTCGGACATCGACTTGTTGTTAAAGGGATCTGACCTCAACTCCCTTGCGCAATATGGCGATCATCTCGTGCGTGAGATGCGTGCCCGACCTGATTTTGCTGATGTCAGAACCAGCTTCGAGAGCGGTCGACCGGAAGCACAGATTCTGTTTGACCGAACGCGGGCCGGGGACCAGAGCGTTTCCGCTCGTGCCTTGGCGGATACAGCTCGGATTGCCCTGGGCGGACTCGATGCAGGAACCTTTGAAGAGGGCGGAAAGCGATATGATGTGCGCCTGCGTCTGGAGGAAGACCAGAGGGAAAGCGTGCGGGATTTTGATCGCATTCAAGTGCGCGGTGCAGACGGGCGACTGGTAGATATTGGAGCGGTTTCACGTGTTGAGTTCGCTTCCGGCCCGTCGCAAATTGATCGATCAGACCGCGCCCGGAAGATCTCGGTGCTTGCCAGTTCTGCAACCGGTGTTTCCCTGGGTGAGGCGACAACCACATTGATCGAGGTGCTTGAAGCCAACCCACCGCCGGCTGGCATCACTTACTCGGTCGGCGGCATGTCGGAACGCATGCAGGAGACCGCCGGCGCGATCGGCTTCGCGTTACTGCTCGCCTTGCTGGCGCTCTACATGGTGCTTGCGAGCCAGTTTAATTCCTTCGTACAGCCGCTTCTGATCATGGTAACGGCGCCGCTCAGCTTCTCTGGAGCATTCGCCGGGCTATATTACTTCGGACTAGAATCCTCCCTCTTCGCACAGATTGGCCTTATCGGACTGATGGGGATCGTGATGAAGAATGGCATCTTGCTCGTCGACCGCGCAAACCAGTTGATCGCGGAAGGAATGACAGAAAGAGACGCGATCCTTCAAGCTTGTCCTGAACGACTTCGCCCCGTTCTCATGACTGCCATTTCCGCAATCTTTGGCATGGTGCCAGTCGCATTGGCGACCTCGGATGGAGCTGAGTGGCGCAACGCGCTCGGCGCGCTTCTCATTGGAGGGTTGACCTCTTCAACGATCCTGACGCTTGTCGTCATTCCAGCGGTCTTCATGATACCTAGTGATGTTACCAACGTCGTCAGAAACCTAACTCGGCTGTTCCTATGGCCGCTCACGCGGTTAAGACGCGGCGAGGATACTGCACGATCGGCCGCCCTTACCGGAGGGGCAACAGAAGACGTCATTTGATGGCGAATTATTGGTGCCGGTCACTGTGGGTGGGATTTTATTTGGTCAATCTTGGCGGATTGCGCTGAACAAATCAAAGTTCGCAAATTCAGTGAGAAGGCCGAATAACAAACTGTGAGATACCAGTGCTGCGTTGCGTCTGCATTCGGACGGCTGAGGCGATGTTTTGCGGTTTAGAACTTTTTCACCTGAATCGACGAGTTCATTTCGTCCGATGGCAGTGTCAGGGCAAACGGCCTTGAGAATGCAAATCCAGCGGCGTAGCCTCTGCAAATGGCCCTGTGCTACAACAAATCGTTTGGGTCCGAACCTAGACTACTGGAGAAACTGATGACCATGCAGAAGCCCGTCGATCCCGTCCCCGCGGCGACCATGCTCCTACTTCGCGACGCGCCGGAGTTTCAGGTCCTGATGGTCAAACGCCATCACCAGATCGATTTTGCCTCCGGCGCGCTGGTATTTCCCGGAGGAAAGCCTTCGGCCGGTGATGAAGCTCTCGAATGGGCTAATCATTGCGAGGGCTGGAGCACTTTCGACGATACGCAGCGCACTTTGCGGATTGCCGCGATCCGCGAAGCGTACGAGGAAGCCGGCATCCTGCTAGGCGATTATCGTGACGGCGGCGCGTTCGAGGATACATGTGATCTTGAAAGCCGCAAAGCGGTGGAGCGAGGGGAGCGCGAATTTCTTGACGTCGTTCGCGAGGCCGGTGTGCACCTACGCCTCGATCGGTTAAGCAATTTCGCGAGGTGGATAACGCCCACCTTCATGCACAAGCGCTTCGACACACATTTCTTCGTTGTTCGCGCGCCCGAACGCCAGATTGCCGCATGCGATGGATACGAAACCGTCGATGCGGAATGGCTTTCGCCGCACAAGGCGTTGGAAATGGAAGCCAGCGGCAAGCGAACCATTATATTTCCTACACGCTTGAACCTGCAACTGCTGGCCAAATCTGCGAGCGCAGCGGATTGCGTGGCGCAGGCTGAAACCCGCGATATCGTAACAGTTCTGCCTGAAATCATTCAGCGAGACGGGAAGAATGTCCTCACTATTCCCGAAGACGCGGGTTACGGCCCCGCCTACGAAATTGTGGGCTGACGGCAAGCTGTGAGTGGCGAGAAACCTTCGTCGTCAGTAACCGGACAATCGTGCAAAACGGTCCCTGAGGTAGCTTGACGACCCCCAACTCGCCTCGAGCACGCGAGCACGCTTGAGGTAGAAGCCGACATTGAATTCGTCGGTCATCCCGATGCCGCCATGCAGCTGGATACCCTGATTGCTGATCGCGTGCAGTACGCGATTTGCCTCGGCCTTGGCGATGGTCGCTGCACGCGCGACTCCGAAACCGCTGTCGACTGCCTGTAAACCCGCCTCGACCGCGGAGCGCATCTGCGTGAGGTCGGCGAACAGATCCGCCATGCGATGTTGCAGCGCCTGGAAAGTAGCAAGCACCTGATTGAACTGCACACGCTGCTTCAGATAGTCGAGGGTCGTGTCGAACACAGCTTGCGCCATGCCGAGCATTTCGGCAGCGGAAAGCACGCGCGCCCGGTCGAGCACGTCGCCAAGCAGACTGTCGCCTCCGCCCTCGAGCTTCTCGGCGGCAGCGCCAGCGAATTGGATATCGGCGTGGCTGCGCTGATCGGTGAGCTTGCGCGTGGTCAGTGAAACGCCATCGCCCTTTTCGATCAGGTATAGGCCGTCCTTGGCTGCGACCACGAAGAGGCTGGCACCATGCGCCTCGTGCACGAATGCCTTTTTGCCGGTCAGCTTGCCGCCCGAAACGCTGGTCTCGATTGCGGAGGGATCGCAATGCGTTCCTTCCTCGACAGCCAGCGTTGCTACGGTTTCGCCGCTGGCGAGCCTGGGAAGCCATTTGGCCTTCTGCTCGTCGCTTCCGCCGAGCAGGATTGCGCTCGCCGCGATGGTTGTGGCCACCAGCGGACTTGCGGTCAGCGTTTTGCCGAGTTCCTCGACCACGAGGCCGGCCGACAAGAAACCGAAATCTGATCCACCATGGGCCTCGGGAATGATGATCCCGACCCAGCCCATTTCGGCCATCGCGGCATAGGCGTCAGCGTTGTAGGCCTGCGGTTGGCCGGCTGCGCGGACCTTGCGGAACTCGGATACCGGGCTTTCCTTGGTCGCCCAGTCGCGCGCCATGTTGCGCAGCATTTCCTGTTCTTCGCTGAGAACTGCCATTGTCCTTGCTACCCTCGCTTACTGGTGGTCGAGCATGCCAAGCACCCGCTTGGCAATGATGTTGTTCTGGACTTCGGTCGAACCGCCATAGATCGTCGCTGCCTTGCCGAAGAGCCAGCCGCGCACATCCTCAAGTTCGTCATCGCCAAACTCGTCGCCTTCCCAGCCGAGGCCCTGAAAGCCGCGGATTTCGATCAGCAACTCGCTGCGGTCCTGGGCCAACTTGGTGCCGACCTTTTTCAGAACCGAACTGATCTCCGAAACGCCGCCTTGCGTTTTGCTTTCCTCGACCGCACGACGCGCGGTGAGCAGGAAGCTGTTCCAGCGGATCTCAAGATCGGCGATCTTGTCGCGCAGGACCTTGTTGACGAGCGCGCCATCACCGCCGGTTTCGCAGTACTTCTTGGCGATATCGCCAAGGCTCTGGCCCATCATGCCGGCGAGGCGCCCTCCGCCCGAAATGTTCGTGCGCTCGTGCTGAAGCAGGCGCTTGCCGATAGTCCAGCCCTGGCCTTCCTTGCCCACGAGATTTTCCTTCGGCACTTTCACATCGGTGAAGAAGGTCTCGCAGAACGGGCTGGTTCCGCTGATCATTGTGATCGGGCGGACTTCAACGCCTGGTGCGTCCATGTCGATCAGCATGAAGCTGATACCTTTGTGTTTGTCTGACCGGTCGGTGCGGACGATGGCAAAGCACTTGTCAGCCCACTGGCCACCGCTGGTCCAGGTCTTCTGGCCGTTAATGAGGTAGTGATCGCCCTTGTCGGCCGCGAAGGTCTGCAGGTTTGCGAGGTCTGATCCGGCATTCGGCTCCGAGTAGCCCTGGCACCAGCGAATTTCACCACGGCAGATTGGCGGGATATGCTCCAGCTTCTGCCTTTCGTCGCCGTATTCGAGCAGGGTCGGGCCGAACATCATCACACCCATTCCGCCGATCGGATTGTAGGCGCCGACCTTGGCGAACTCATGCTCGATGATCCTGGCCTGGCCTTTGGTCAGTCCGCCCCCGCCATATTCCTTGGGCCAGGTTGGCGTGCCCCAACCACGCCCGCCCACGGCTTCTCGCCATTTCTTCTGGACAGGGTTCTCGTCGGTCGGACCGTCGAGCCCGGCCATCGTATTGCCCGTGCCCCTGAGTTCGTCAGGGAAATTGGTGGCGAGGAAGTGCCGCACTTCGGTACGAAATGCGTCTTCGCTCGTCTGGACATCGGATTCTAGTTGTGTTGGCACGGAAACCTCCGTTCAAAAATCAAATTCGTGGCACCCCACTCGGACGACAAGGCCGCGCTCTGGCTGGTCAGTACTGCTGCGCAGGAACGTGCAAAACCAAACCTTCCATCGCAGCTTCCATGGGTATCTGGCAGGCGAGGCGACTGTATTCGCTGGCCCCTTCTGCAAATTGCAGGAGTTCGGCCTCAGCTTCGCCTTCCTTCAGACGACCCACCTTTTCGATCCAGGCCGGGTCGACATGGACATGACAGGTCGCACAGGCGCAGGCCCCGCCGCAATCGCCGTCGATGCCCGGCACGCCGTTGAAAAGTGCCGCTTCGCGCGCTGTTTCGCCCTCAGCAATTTCGACTTCCCGCCGCGTTCCATCGCTGGATACGAACGTCACTTTGACCATCATAAACTCCGTATTTCTGCCTTAGTATATCAGCGGGCGTGCAGCCGCACCGGCAGCTTGGTGATCCCACGCACAAGGGTTGAATACAGACGCTCGGGTTCGCCGGTCACCTCGACCTTGGCGAATCGCTTGTGAATCTCTTCCCAGATGATCCGCAACTGCAGTTCTGCCAGCCTGTTGCCCATGCAGCGATGGATGCCATAGCCGAATGACAGGTGATGACGCGGATTCTTGCGGTCAATGATGAACCGGTCGGCCTGGTCGATAACCGTTTCGTCGCGGTTGCCCGACAGGTACCACATCACGACCTTGTCGCCCTTCTTGATCTGTTTGCCGCCGATCTCCCAATCCTGAAGCGCAGTGCGGCGCATGTGAGTCAGCGGCGTTTGCCAGCGGATGATTTCCGGCACCATGCTGGCAATCAACGATCGGTCGTCATTCAGTTTGCGATATTCGTCGGGATTCTGATTGAGGGCGAGCACACCGCCGCTGATTGAATTGCGCGTGGTGTCATTGCCGCCCACAATCAGCAGCAGGAGGTTGCCCAGAAATTCTAGGAAAGGCATATCCTTTGTCACCGGGGAATGCGCCATTATGGAAATCAGGTCGTTCCTCGGCGGCTCATTGACGCGCTGATCCCACAGGCCCTTGAAATACATCGCGCACTCGATGAGCTCTTCGCGCCTCGCTTCGTACGATGCGACGATGCCGGTTTCAGGTGCAGCGGTGGTGACATCGGACCAGCGGGTGAGCTTGCGGCGTTCTTCCCACGGAAAATCGAACAGGGTGGCAAGGGTCATCGTGGTCAATTCGATCGAGACCTTGTCAACCCAATCAAATTCCTCGCCGATCGGTAGATCATCGAGAATCTGACACGCTCGTTCGCGGATTGTCGGTTCGAGCAACAGCAAGTTGGACGGTGCCACAGCGGGGGTGACGGCCTTGCGTTGCTGGTCGTGCTTTGGAGGATCCATGGCGATGAACATTTCAAGTTCGAGCGCGCCTTCCACACTATGCATGTCCTGGATGGCGATACCGCCGAGCTTTGCCTCCGATGAGAAGACTTTGTGGTTGGTATCGACGGCCATAATGTCGTCGAATTTGGTGATCGACCAGAAGGGTCCGACATGGCTTTCACGGCAGTAATGGACTGGCTTCTCCTTGCGCAGCCGGTCGAAGAACAGGCCGATCGTGTCCTGCTGAAAAAGGCTCGGCCGAGAGACATCGATTTCGTCGATCGGGATGGCCGCGATTTTTTCGGCAGTATCCAGCTCCATCGTGTCGATGCTCATGTCTTATCCTCCATACCCAGCAAGCAGACTCACCTCGTTTGCCGATAGGTAGGGAATTTGCAGGCCGCAGTCAATAAAGCTTATAAGGATTATTGCAAAATCCGGTCAAACTGTGTATTTCATACGAAAGCTCTGGACATATCGTCAGATAAACCCTTATAAGGATTTATAAGAGGAGCGGTTCCCCGAGATGCTGCCTAAGGTCGATGATTCCAGGAAAGTCAAGCGTGCGCTTACGCTTGCGCAAGACATTGTACGCGATATCGAAGCTGGGGCGCATGTTGCGGGCGACAGGTTGGCGCGCGAGGACGAAATGCTTGCGCGATACGATGTCGCTAGAGCGACTTTGCGCGAAGCGCTCCGCTTCCTTGAGCTTCAGGGCGTAATCCATCTTCAACTGGGCCGTAGTGGCGGCCCGGTGGTCGCCCGCCCGCAGACTGGTGATTTTGCGAATAATCTTTCTCTCATCCTGCAATTCATGGAAGCAGACCTCAGAGGCCTGCTCGAACTGCGCGAAGCCATAGCGCCGAATGTTGCGGCCTATGCCGCCAAGCGCGCGACCGCGGGTGATCTGAGCGCCCTTGCCGATTGCCTCAAAGAGCTGGAGCGAAACGAAGCCAGCAGCCAGTTCGAGGAACTGAATCGCCGTTTTCACGATATGCTCGGCTGGGCCAGCGGCAATCCGCTTTTCGGCCTTCTGACTTCCGCGTTGCACATGCTTACCCGCGAATTTTCGCTCTCGCTGGGGTATTCGGCGCAAGAGCGTGCGGTCCAGTTGCGCTTCTTGCGCCGCGTCCTTGAAGCTGTGCGCAAGGGCGATGCCGAAGGAGCGCGGCAGGCTATGGCTCGTCTCGTGGCGGGCTCCACCTCCTATCTCGCAGAAAGAAGCCCTGAGCTTGTGTCCCAGAAGGTCAAGTGGGGGCAGACGTAAAATAACAGGCGCCCGTGGATGGCGCAATTTGGAGAAGGTAACACGATGGCACTCAAGAGCCACATTTGCGAAATTCTCGGGATCGAGTACCCGATCCTTCTGGCCGGGATGGGCGGGGCCAGTGTCCCCGCGCTCGCGGCTGCAGTATCGAATGCTGGGGGGCTTGGCGTTCTTGGCGCTGCGGCCTGCTCGCCGGACCAGTTGCGTAGCTGGATATGCCAGACCCGCGAGCTGACCGACAAACCGTTCGGGGTCGATACCCTTCTGCCTGCCTCTGTCAGGCGCGGTTCGGCCCCGCAAAGCGGCGCCGTGCCCGAAAACCCGATGGCATTGCTTGGCGAATACCAGCAGTTCACCCACGATTTCATGGAACGCGAGGATCTGCCCGAAGTGGATGCCGCAATGTCCATGCGCGCGGCTGGCGCGCCGGAAATGGGCAAGGGCGGGCCGCAGTTGTTCTCGCGGGAGTTTTTCGAGGCGCAGATGGAAGTTGTAGTCGAGGAAAAGGTGCCAGTCTATGCCGCCGGCCTCGGCAATCCCGGACCGTGGATGGACCGCCTTCATTCGAATGGCACCAAGGTCATGGCGGTGATCGGCAAGGTCAAACATGCCCAACAGGTGGTCGATTCCGGTATCGACATGATTGTTGCGCAAGGTCACGATGGCGGCGGACACAACTCCCCGATCGGAACCTTCTCGCTGATTCCACAAGTGGTCGATGCTGTGGGGGACCGGGTTCCGGTGATCGGGGCGGGTGGAATCTCCGATGGCCGAGGAGTCGCTGCGGCGATGATGCTAGGCGCTCTGGGCGCGTGGGTCGGAACGGCGTTCCTGGCAACGGATGAAGCCGGCATCGAACGGTTTCAGAAGGAAGCAATCACCGAAAGCGGCGATGCAGATACCATCGTCAGCCGCTCCATGACCGGCAAGCCCGCGCGCATGATCCGCAACAAATGGGCCGATGCCTGGGTTGCGGCGGGCAAGGAGCCGCTTCCCATGCCTTACCAGTCGATGATTTCAGGGCCGGTCATAGCTTCGGGCATCAAGGCTCAGCGCAAGGATATCATGCCCGGCTTCGCGGGGCAGGGAATCGGTCTGGTCCATTCGATCCGTCCAGCGGCAGAGGTCATGCGCGATCTTGTCGGCGGGGCTGAAAGGGCGCTGGCTGATGCCAGATTCTATTCCTGAATTCCGGCAAGACGGGGACGCGGTATGAACGCTTCACAGACCTTATCCTTTGCCGACAAGGCCGCCATAACCGGTGTGGGCGAAACCGTATTCGTGAAGGGCGCCGAACGGACTGCAGTGGACATGATGCTGGAAGCCTCGCGCCGCGCCATCGCGGATGCCGGCCTGAAACCTTCCGATATCGACGGCATGGTGCCGCCGCCGATTTATACGACCTCGGAGGAAATGGCCGCCAATCTCGGCATTGATGTGCTGCGTTATGCGGCCACCGTTCACATGGGTGGCGCCAGCCCGACGACGGCGCTGCAGAACGCTGCGATGGCGATTGCCAGCGGGCTTTGCGATCACGTGCTGGTTACGCTCGGTTGGAACGGCTATTCCGCCCTCAGGTCCAAGCCGGGTGCCCCGCCCACTCGGGCGATGAACATGAACACGCTGACCAATACCATCCAGGGCTATTACATCCCCTATGGTGTGTTCCTGCCGGTGCAGATGTATGCTTGGCTGGCGACCCGCCACTCGAAGCTTTACGGTGTGGGCGCGGATGCGATGGCGGCCGTCGCGCTGGCCTGCCGTCGTCACGCGCAGTTGAATCCGCGCGCCTTTACCTATGGGCGCGCACTCGACGCGGAAGCCTATCATTCAGCGCGCTGGATATCCGAGCCCTTCCGCCTTTACGATTGCTGCCTTGAAACCGATGGGGCCTGCGCGGTTGTCATATCGCGAATGGATCGGGCCAGGGATATGCCCCATGTGCCCGTCAGCATCGCCGGTGCCGCGGAAGGCCACCCCTATCCCGCCGACGACATCCCGTCGCGGCCCGATCCCTTCAAGATCGGCCTTAGCTATGCCGCCCCGCGCGCTTTCGATATGGCTGGCGTCAATCGCGAAGACATGGATTTCCTGCAGATCTACGATTGCTTTACCTATGTCGTCTTGCTGCAACTGGAAGCGATGGGGTATTGCGAACCAGGCGGACAGGCAGAATTCGTCGCCAACGGCCAGATTGAGCTGGGTGGCCGCTTTCCGATCAACACCCATGGCGGCTTGCTCAGTGAGGCGCATGTCTGGGGCCTCAACCACGTGGTCGAGGCAGTGCGTCAGCTTCGTCACGACTGCGGCGAGCGCCAGGTGCCGGGAGCGCAGACAGGCCTCGTGACCGGTTGGGGCGACCTCGGCGACGGCAGCATCGCCATTCTCAGGAGGTTTGCATGAGCAGCGAAAGCGATCTGCCGCCCACAATGCGGCCCTCCGCGCAGATGGTGCCTCCCAAGCCGCGACCGCGCCCACAAGACCCGGTTGAGCAGGAATTCTGGAAGAGGTGCCAGGACGGCCATCTCTATTTCCAGCGCTGCGGCGATTGCGGCAGCTTCCGCCACTTGCCGCGCTATATGTGCGCAAAGTGCGGCTCGCCGGAATTTTCCTGGGAACGCAGCAGCGGCAGGGGCACGTTGTTTTCCTGGACCGTAACCCACCAGGCCCTCCACCCGGCTTTTGCCGCCGACATCCCCTTCGTGGCTGCGGTGGTTGAATTGGAAGAGGGGGTGCGCATGGCCACGCGGCTGGTTGGTTGCGATCACGAGCGTCTTGCGCTCGACCTTCCGGTGGTAGTGGAGTTCGAACTGATCGGTGAGGACTTCCGCCTTCCTGTTTTCCGCCTGAGTGAAAGTTAGAAGCGCCATGGATCTCGAATATGGACCCGAATACGATGTCTTCCGCAAGCAGGTGCGGGCCTTTATCGAAGCGCACAGCCATCTTGCTCCGCCTTCTTCTGACCGGGCGGCCCGACCTTCGTGCAAGGCGGTCGAATGGCAGAAGCTGTTGATCGAGCATGGGTATACCGCTCGAACGATCCCTCAGGAGTATGGCGGCTATGGAGCGGAGCCGGACATTCTCCAATCGCGCATCATCGCAGAGGAATTTGCGCGGGCCAGGGTGCCGGGCGGACTTTCCAATCAGGGAATCTCGATGTTCGTGCCGACTCTGCTCGAACTCGGCACCGAGGAACAGAAACGGCGCTGGATCGAACCCACGTTGAAAGGCGATGTTGTCTGGTGCCAGGGCTATTCCGAACCCGGTGCCGGGTCGGACCTCGCCAATCTCAAGACCAGCGCGCACATCGAGAACGGCGAATTTGTTGTCAATGGCCAGAAGATTTGGACCAGCACCGCCAAGCAGGCCGATATGATCTTCTGCTTGGTCAGGACCGAAGCTGACGCGCCCAAGCATGGCGGCATTTCCTACCTGATCTTTTCGATGGACACGCCGGGCATCGAGGTTCGTCCCTTGAAGACAATGACCGGTCACGCGGAATTCAACGAAGTGTTCTTTACTGATGTCCGCGTTCCGCTGGACCAGATCGTCGGCCAGCGGGGCCAGGGCTGGTTCGTGGCGAACGCAACTCTTGGCCATGAGCGCGGAATGCTGGGCGATCCCGACGCGCTTGAAAACCGGCTGCAGGCACTGATCGTTCTGATGCAGGAAGAGCGTTTGGGCCAGGGTCGCGCGATCGACAATCCGGTACTGCGCGACCGGCTGGTGGCACTTCAGGCCGAAGTGGCGGCGATGAAATACAATGGGATGCGGATCCTTTCGAACAGCCTCAGGGGTGAGCCGGGCGGCATGGCGAAACTGATCGTCAAGTTGCAAAGCTGCGAACTCGCTCATCAGATATCCGCGCTGGCAATCGACGCCATGGGCGAACTGGGCATTCTGTATCACCACAGCCCGCGTGAGCGGGAAGGGGGGGCGTGGCAATGGAACTATATGTTCCAGCTCGGTCTCATCATCGGCGGCGGCACCGCCCAGATCCAGAAGAACATCATCGCTGAACGTGGCCTCGAAATGCCGCGCGAACCGAAGCTGGCGAAGATTTCGGATGCGGCGAAAGCAACCGCAGACATGCCGCGTCACAAACAGGGATCAGCCTAATGGATTTCGGACTTTCTCAGGACCAGCAGATGCTGCGCGATGCGGTTGCGCGGTGCCTTGCGGATACCTGCCCGCTCGAGCATGTCCGCGAATGTACCGAGCGGGACAATCCGCTTAGCGACAAAGTGCTCCGCGCCGTCCAGGACCTGGGAATTCCAGGGATGCTGGTACCGGAAGAGCATGGCGGCCTCGGCATGACCCTTCTCGACGCTGCCATAGTTGCGGAACAGCTCGCTTATGCGGTCGCGCCAGTACCTTTTCTCGCCAGTCATGTTCTGTCGCCTATCGCTCTGAGCGAGGCAGGCAGCGAGGAGCAAAAGGCCCACTGGCTGCCAAAGATCGCGAGCGGCGAGGCGCGTATCGGTGTCGCGATTTCCGAGACAATCGAGGTGCGCGACGGCGCGGGGGTTTCCTCTGCTGCCGGGAAGCTCAACGGCACCGCCCTGTTCGCACTCGATTTCGAAGGAGCCGATGCCTTCATCGTCGCCGATTCCGGCGGCAGGCTGCACCTTGTCGGTGCCAAGGCGTCGGGCCTGAAGGCTATCGCGCTGACGACCATCGATCGGACCCGCAGCGTCGGGGAATTGCGGTTTGACGGGGCCGAAGCGGAACCACTGGCTGATGATGGGGGAGCTACCGTGGCCCGGCTGCGCGCTGCGGGGCGATTGATCCTCGCCGCCGACAGTCTTGGCGCAGGTCAGGCCATGATCGAAAAGGCTGTCGATTATGCTGGCCAGCGCGAACAGTTTGGTCGCCTTATCGGCAGTTTCCAGGCCGTAAAGCACATGTGCGCCGAGATGGCCGCGCGGCATGAACCGTGCCGTTCGCTCGTCTGGTACGCCGCCCACGCCTTTGACGCAATTCCGACAGAGGCATCGCTCGTCGCCTGCCACGCGAAATCACACACCGGCGAAGTCCATCGCTTTGTCGCTCGCACTTCCACCGAAGTGCATGGCGGGATGGGATTCACGGACCTGATCGGTCTCCACTACTGGTTCAAACGCATTGGATTCGACCGGCAGGTGCTTGGCGGACCCGAAACGGTGCGGGCCGAGGCGGCAGCACTGCAAGGCTGGATCAAGGCCGCGTAACACACTCATTGAGGGGGCGTCCGAGACTGGCTGCCCCGTCCGGCAGGGAGAAGGAAAATGATCGACTGGAACCTCGGTGACATTCTCGACGCTGTCGAGCCCGCCATGCCTCAGGACGCTCCGGCGCTGATACACGGCGACCGGATCGTCACTTGGCCCGAAATGTCCGCGCGTTCGAATAATATCGCGCGCGCATTGCGTCAACGCGGAGCGTGCGATGGTGCCAAGGTGGCCTTCTACATGCGCAACCGACCCGAATATGGCGAGCTGATGGCGGCTTGTTTTAAGGGGCGCTTGACCCATGTGAACATCAATTACCGCTACCGCGCCGAAGAAGTTTTCTACATTTTCCACGATTCTGACAGCGAAGTGATTGTTTACAGTTCGGAGTTTCGCGAATGCATCGTCGAACTTAAGGACAGGCTCGAGAAGGTTCACACTTTCGTCGAAATTGGCGACCCTTCCGAAATCGCGTCTTTTGCGAGTCCCTATGAGACGCTGGCGGGAAAAGGGGACGGATCGGCGCTCGGCATCAAACGCTCACCCGACGATTTGCTCTTCATCTATACCGGTGGCACGACCGGGATGCCGAAAGGCGTGATGTGGCGGCACGACGACATGCGCAAGGCCCAGCTGGACGCGCAGAAGTTACTGGGCCCGGTTCCGCAGACGCTGGAAGAAAATGTTGCGCTGATCGAGAAAGAGGGGCCCGGCAGGCGCACTCTCTCCGCCTGCCCGCTCATGCACGGGACGGGCTTCATCACCGCGATAGGTGCGCTAATGTCGGGCGGCGCGATCATCACGCTGACGGCCCCTTCCTTCGAAGCGTCAGAATTGTGGGAAACGGTCGAAAAGCACCAGGTGGAAAGCATCGCAATTGTGGGCGACGCCTTTGCTAAGCCAATGCTTCGCGCGCTCGAAGAAAACGCGGGCCGCTGGGATACCAGGAGCCTCGTCTCCATCATCTCGTCCGGCGTGATGTGGAGCAAGGAGATTAAGGCCGGTCTATGCAAGCACATTCCCCAGGTCGTGCTGATGGATAGTTTCGGCGCCTCCGAAGGGCTCGGCTTCGGCCTCTCCGTCACGACTGCTCAGGGCGGTACGAACACCGCGAAATTCGGGATTGGGGAATTCTGCGATGTCTTCGACGAAAACGATCAGAAAGTCGAACCAGGAAGCGGCGTGCCTGGCTTTATCGCCCGCAAGGGGGCCATCCCCTTGGGTTATTACAAAGATCCCGAAAAATCCGCCAAGACATTCCGAACAATCGATGGCGTGCGTTATTCGATTCCGGGCGACTGGTGCCGCGTAGAGGCCGATGGAAGCCTTACCCTGCTAGGCCGCGGCAGCGTATGTATCAACACTGCTGGCGAAAAGGTATACCCAGAAGAAGTCGAGGAAGTGCTCAAGACCCATCCCGCCATCGGTGAAGCGTTGGTCGTAGGTGTAACGGATGAAAAATGGGGCCAGGCCGTCACGGCCGTCGTCCACCTTAACCACGACGTCCCGTTCGACGAGCAAGCTGTCAAGGACCATGTGCGCGATCAGCTGGCAGGATACAAAACGCCCAAGGCCATATATCCGACGGAAAAACGCCTGCGTGCATCCAACGGCAAGGCCGACTATGCAACGGCGAAAGCAATCGCCGAACGTTTGACGGTCGCACCGTGAGCCAGCGGGAGTCTCCTGATTACGACGCTGTAATCGTCGGTGCCGGCTTCAGCGGGATATACCTGCTCCACAAGTTGCGTGACGCTGGATTCAACGTGTTGCTGGTGGATGCTGCGGCCCAGCCCGGCGGCATCTGGTACTGGAATTGCTACCCAGGCGCACGAGTGGATTCACAGGTTCCGCTTTACGAGTACTCTATACCTGAAGTGTGGAAATCATGGGCCTGGAGCGAGCGATTTCCCGGATGGAAAGAGCTCAGAGCGTATTTCCGGCATGTTTGCGATACGCTCGACCTTTGGCCCATGATGCGCATGCGGTCTGGGGTCAAAGGCGCGCACTATGAGAAGGAGACGAAGCAATGGCGTCTGCAACTCGACAGCGACAAAACTGTTTCGACACGGTTCCTGTTGCCCGCTCTTGGTTTCGCATCAAAGCCGTATGTCCCCAATTTTCCCGGCCTTGAGGATTTCGAAGGCCAATGGTTTCACACGGCGCGCTGGCCGCAGCAGGGTGTCGATCTCAGCGGACGTAAGGTTGCCTTGATCGGCACCGGTGCAAGTGGTGTGCAGGTCGCGCAAGAAGCGGCCAAATCCGTATCGAAGCTGACCCTCTTTCAAAGAACTCCCATCCTGGCGCTGCCTATGCAGCAGAAGAAGCTTTCAGAAGAAGACCAGGAACGGGACAAGAAGGGCTATGCCGCGATCTTCGAAACGCGCAAGCAGACGAGCGGAGGATTCGAATGCCAATCACTAGACGTATCGGCGCTCGAAGTTGACGAGAAGGCGCGCACCGCGCACTTTGAAGATCTGTGGCAACAGGGTGGCCTCAGGTTCTGGTATCACAACTTCGCTGACTTGCTTACCAACCGCGAAGCCAACCGCCACGCGTACGATTTCTGGCGCGACAAGGTTCGCGCAAGGATTGTCAACCCCAACCTTGTTGAGCTGCTCGCTCCTTCCGAACCGCCGCATCCATTCGGCACGAAGAGACCTTCGCTCGAGCAGGGATACTACGAGATTTTCGCGCAGGAGAATGTCGCGCTGGTCGATCTCAAGGCAACTCCGATCATCCGGGTCAAACCTCACGCGATCGAGACCGCTGACGGCGAGATGGAATGCGACCTCATCGTTTTCGCCACCGGCTTCGATGCCGGGCGCGGCGGGCTGATCGATATGAACATCACGGGGACGAACAGCCTATCACTTTCCCATGCGTGGGAAGACAGACTACGCGCCTATCTGGGAATGGCGGTATCTGGCTTTCCCAATATGCTGTTCACATACGGGCCACTCAGCCCGTCGGGTTTCTCAAACGGCCCGACCAGCGCAGAGATACAGGGTTACTGGATCTGCGACTTTCTGGTCTGGATGCGGGAAAATGGTGTCGATCTTTTCGAAGCCGATCCGGCAGCTGAAACGGGCTGGACCGAAATGGTTGCCCAAGCAGGCGCGATGACGCTCTTTCCCGAAGCGGATTCTTGGTACATGGGCGCAAACATCCCGGGCAAGACGCGTCAACTGATCAATTTTCCAAGCGTGTCTGGCTATGTCGCACTCTGCGAAGATGTAGCGAACGAGGGGTATCGCGGCTTCGTGATCGACAAACCCACTAGCAAGGAACACTTAACGAAATGAACGTATTGTCCAAGATTGGAGATTTTCCCGACGACATCGACCCTGTCTGGGCCGGCGATGGTTCGCATCTGCCGGAATGGTTTGTGTCGGCCCTCAAGGTGCCGCGCGAAGAAGGTTATGTTGAGATCGACGGTGCCAGGACGCACTACTTCCGCTGGGGCGACCGGAAAAAGCCGAAAGTGCTTATGACACATGGCTTTCTCTCCCACGCCCGTTGCTTTGCCTTCATCGCTCCGTTTCTCGCAGAAGATTACGACGTGGTGGCGTTCGATCTCGCCGGCATGGGCGACACGGAGATGCGCGGGCAAGCCGATCCCGCGGCTAGGGGGCGCGAGTTTGGTGAGATTGCCGAGGCACTCGATCTGTTTACAGATGGCCACAAACCCACCATCATCGCGCACAGTTTCGGCGCGGGCGCAGCGCTGACAGCCGTGACCCTGTCGCCCGATGCTTTCTCCGGCGTCGTGATTTGCGATCTGATGGTCATGCGAGCCGAGCTCCTCGATCAATACTGGAACCATCGCCGCTCAAGCCCGGGATCAGGTGATCCTGACAAGCCCAACCGGCTCTATGCGAGCTATGAAGAGGCGCGCAAAAGATACGTCCTTTCTCCGCCCCAGCCAGTCGGCGAGCCGTTCCTCCTAGATTACATGGCGTATCATTCAATGCGACGCGACGGAGACGGTTGGACATGGAAGTTCTCACCCGAGGTATTCCGACGAAGCAATAAGTCCGACGAATGGCTCACAATCGGCCATCGACTCGTGAATGCGCCGGGCCGCAAGATCATCGTTCATGGCGGAAAGAGTCAGCTCTTCACCAGGGACTCGGCTGACTACATCCGCGAGCTAGGGGGCGGTGACATTCCGATAATCGCCGTACCTGAGGCGCGCCACCATTTGATGCTCGATCAGCCATTAGCTTTTTTAACTGCGCTCAGAAGCATTCTCTCCCTTTGGGAGGCGCAGGCACACCCAAGGTGTGCGTGAAGGACAAGCGCGCCGAGATCCACGGGCGGATCACGGCGTACCAGGCTCAGATCGCGCAGGCGAAGCAAGACCTGGCTCATATAAATGCGTCGATCCGGCTGTTCACCGATATCTGTGTGCGCCATCTTGAGGTCGATGGCGAACTCACAACCCGGGATCTCGCTGAGCGGGTGATGATCGAGCGCCGACTTGACGCGACGGATGCCACGCTGCGCAATTCGGTCGTCTTCAAGTTCGTCCAGGCCCTTCGCCATGCCGCCCGGCGCAAGCATGTCCGGATGGTGGAGAACCGCAAGGGCATGTGTCTGGGCACCAGGCGATGCTGTCACGTTGCGGGGCGTTGCCAGTAGATGTTGGCATCGAACACCCGTTCGATCAGGACTCAAATCGCTTGCACCGGGAGAGCCGTCCATAGATATAGAAGTTAGCCGAGCTGACACCATGACGCTGGCACGCGTCTGCGGCTGCCATGCCTCTTTCCTCTTCAGCCAGGGTCGCGATGATCTGTTCCCTGGTGAATTTGCTTTTGCGCATTGTCTGTCTCCGTTGCGACAGGCTCTCCATTCAAATGCGGGACCAAATGGATATCAGGTCACACTGTATGAATGCATGTAAATCAGCGCGGTGAACCGACGCCGATCGGCGCAATATCCAGTTGATTTTGCTAGAGGTGCAGGGGTCCCAATTTGACGCCGATTTACAATGATACCGCAGAACATCGAACGACCGGAATCGGCAATCAGTTGTGACCGGCACCTTCCGGCGAATATCCGCCTCACACCGGTCCCATTGCGAACGGCAATCCTGAGGCCTTTTCCGGCCGCAAGCTGCAGCGGAAGATTCAAACTGAGACACCACCTAAACACAGAACTGGTTGATCTGAGACTATGAAATAGGCAAGGCTTTTCGTTTGGGCTCCTAATCTTGGAATTCTATGCTATCAGCTAGTTCGACGCCTAACCGCGCGTCGAACTAGTGAGGTCCGCAAAACTGTGGACCAAAATCCGACCGAACTGAGGACCAAAAATTGACTTTCATGCACGTATGTGTTTGAATATATTGGATAAATAATATGGATCGTGGCACGTCACTCGCGCCATTTCTTCAATTTTTTCAAACAATTAACTCCTTGAAAACATTGTAGAAATGTTGCGTGCATCACGTGTTTTCGCCACTCGAGTCCGGTTATTGACTCAAATTGTGATACAAATTGGAACCAAATTGTGATACAGTTTGAGGATGACAGTTCTCAGGCATTCCGACCAGTTCCTGCTTCTTAGAGGCGAACGCTGGCACTACCATCGGCGGGTCCCGGCCAAATTCAAACATGTCGATCCTCGAACCTTTGTGCGTGTCGGGCTTGATACTGAAGTCTTGAAAGTGGCGCGCATGAGACGTGACGCACTCGTCGAAGCAGATGATGCTTATTGGACCTCGCTTCTCTTGGCAGAGGTGGAAGGAGACAGCGCGAATGATACGGCTAAGGCCGCGGCAGCAAAACGCTACGAGTCAGCGAATGCCCGGGCCATGGCGAGAGGGTTTGCCTATGCACCCGCTGAAACCTTAGGCGCTTCTGCTGAGTTGGCTGACTTGATGCAACGCATACAGTTGCTCGAATGGGGCACCTCTCCAGCGCACCCACCAAGTATGCAGGACGCTGAAGCCTTGCTCGGCGCAGTGCCTGCACCTGTCGCTGAAGACGACAAGACAACCGTGTCTGAAGCCTTCCAGCTCTATCTCGATGAAATCGCTTTCGACGAGCAGTACAACAAGTCGCCCAAACAGAAATACTCCTGGGAAAAGACCAAGCGGACCTCAATCAATTACTTCATTGATGTGATCGGCGATCTGCCCATAGCTGCGATCTCACGTGACGATGCACTGTCTTACCGCAACTGGTGGATGGAGCGGATGATCCCACGCGAGGAAGGTGAGAAACCGGCCAAGCCGAACACGGCCAATCGGCATATTGGCAATATGCGAACGCTGCACGAGGCCTACTTCTCCCACAAGGGCGACGAAGAGCGGCTCAATCCTTTTCGGAAAATGTTCTTCAAGGGCGAATCTCGGGTCGACGTGCCACCGTTCGAGGATGACTGGGTTCGCAGCAAAATTCTCGCGCCCGGCATCTTTGATGATCTGCGATGGGAGCTACGGTGCATCATTTATGTGCTGATCGAAACAGGTTGCAGAACCAGTGAAATCTGCAATCTCCTGCCAGAAGACATAAAGCTAAAAGCCAACGTCCCTTTTATTCGCATCCGCCCTCGGCAGAACCGTGAAATCAAAACCGAGACATCCATACGCGATATTCCACTGGTCGGCGTCGCGCTTGAAGCGATGCGAGCAGCTCCGGAAGGTTTCGAGCATTACCGTGATCGCGGCGAACTCGTATCCGCCAATCTGATGAAGGCGTTTCGGCAAAGGGGGCTGTTTCCAACAACAGACCACGTAATCTACTCGTTCCGACACGCTTTCGAGAAACGAATGCTCGAAGCTGGATTGGATTATGGATTACGCTGCACGCTGATGGGGCATAAGACAGATCGACCAGCCTATGGAGACGGTGGGTCCATGGCCTACCGGCGGGACGAATTGATGAAGATTGCTCATCTGGTGCCGGACGGGCTTAAATTTAGTGATTGAGATTGGAGATACTGATGATGAGAATGATGGCCCTTGTGGTTTTATGTGCTGGGTTGCCGTTCGCTGCACAGGCGGACGATTTGATGACGATGGAAGATGTGGTTGAGGCGGCTCAGGCAGGCATTGAATTTGTTGATAATGACTACGTCGCTGCGCGCTTGGCCGCGAATCCGGACGTGCTCCTCTATGATGTTCGTACCGAGTCCGAGTTCGAGCTGGGGCATATTCCTGGAGCGCAGTGGCTGCCCCGCGGCAAAGCGGAATTCATAGTCGCCGATACAGTCAGAGATGCAGATGTTGAGATCATACTCTATTGCCGAACCGGCAGCCGTGCCGCGCTCGTGAAGAAGGCGCTTGACGCACAAGGCTATCACAACGTCTCAGCACATGAGGGCTTCGAGACCTGGTCTGGCGATGGCCGCGCGTTTGAGACAGAGCTTGGGAATGTTCGATTAGTCGTCGAGGAGTGAGGTTCGAAGAACGCCATTGCTGCTTCGTGAATAGAGGTGGTTCGAAAAATAGGACCAAATACGGCTCGATTTGCCCCATTCCGGCAGGATTGGCGTAGCCCGCTGAATAGCCCGTTGACCTCTTGGGCAGATCTTCATCGCTTAGAGCGGTTGACGGAAGGTGCGCTCTTATCAATATACCCCCATAGGGTATATTTGGAGTCTCAGGATGTCATCATTAGACGCGACCAATGGTGCAGAGGCGCCGCAAGTCTCGCAGAAAACGGCGGCGCTCTATCGTATGGTGATGGATCAGCATCTCTGCCCTTATGGACTTAAATCGAAATGGCTGCTCGAGCGACAGGGCTTTGACGTTGAAGACCATCATTTAACGACGCGCGAAGAAACCGATGCTTTCAAACAAAAGCATGATGTCAAAACGACGCCGCAAGCCTTTATCGGAGGCGAGCGCATCGGCGGGTACGAAGCGTTGCGCGAGCGTTTGACGTCGTATGAGAAAAGTAGTGACAAAAAGACGTACACCCCCGTTTTGATGATCTTCGCGATCAGCGCCCTTATGGCTCTCGCTGTGTCTTGGGGACTGCTTGGTGATGTGCTCGCGGTCCGCACCGTTGAACTCTTTGCCGCTTTCGCGATGACGGCTTTGGCGCTTCAGAAGCTTCAGGACGTTGAGCGCTTCTCAACCATGTTCTTGAACTATGACCTCCTGGCGCAGCGCAAGGTTGGGTACGGTTATGTCTATCCCTTCGCCGAGGTGGTTGCTGGCGTCCTGATGATTGGCGGCGGAGCTGCGGCCTTGATTGGCGCGCCCATCGCGCTGTTTATTGGTACGATTGGCGCGATCTCAGTTTACAAGGCTGTTTATGTCGACAAGCGCGACCTAAAATGCGCGTGCGTTGGCGGCGACTCCAATGTGCCGCTCGGCTTCGTGTCTTTGACAGAGAACCTAGTCATGATGGCGATGGGGATTTGGATACCGCTCAAAGCGTTCGTGTTTTGAGGGTTTAGCCGAGCCGCTTTCCACGTCTGGCGACATACGCTGCTGGGGTATACGAAATGAAGTTAGAAACAAAGTCGGCCGCGCTCAAACGCCTTGCTCGTATCGAAGGTCAGGTGCGCGGTGTCTCGAAGATGATTGATGATAACCGCTATTGCATCGATGTTGTGCGGCAGCTGCAGGCGATCAAGGCCGCTCTGTCGGCGCTCGAAAATCTCACGCTCCAAGATCATCTGGACACGTGCGTCGACCATGCCCTGAGCAGCGACGATGTGGCTGAACGTCGTGAGAAAGTCGAAGAGCTCGTCGCAGTACTTGGTGGGCGCAAGAAGTAATTTGGGACGAATACCCCATCAGCCGTATACGGGTGTTAATCGGAACTACTTCGAAATGAGGGGAACATACTCAAACTAACGCTCACTGTTGTGATTGTAGCGACGGAGCAGATAATCGATGCCTCCGTATGGGAGCTGTCGAGTCTGCTGGTCGCGCCCCCGGCGATCGAAAAGCCGCAATGACGACCTATTGTGGCGGGTCCGATATCTCAGTGTAGGTAAGGTGATACCGGGTGTTACCGGCCTCATCCTGAAGGGCCTAGCGGGCGAACCGGAGCTGGACCTTACCAGTTGTATCCCCGCCTGAGGTGCCGGCGCCGGATGTCCATTTCTCGTTGCCGCGAATGGACAGTCACCATTGACGAGTGCTGTAAAATCAATGATACAAACATAGTTTGCACAATGATAAGGAAGTTTATTTGTCGCAGTACAACACGATTATCCTATTGACGTCTGATGAGCAGCTGACCAAGGCTGCACATTCAGTCTTAGTTGCCGAGAATGATTGTCGCTTGATTACGTTCGAAAACGAGCGGGAAGCACAAAGCGCAATGAGTGACGTTGAGTGTGATTTATTGATTTGTGACGATGACAGTCTTGAAGACTCATCTGATAATATTTTAACGCGTTTGAGAGTGAGGGCTCCAGCTACTGCGCGTATCTTGATTACGGATGGGGAGATATCCGCCGAGGCGGTCGATCTGGCATCTCGAGCCGCAACATTTATGTATCTGGTAAAGCCTGTTCAGGCACAACAACTCAAGATCGTCGTTAAACGCGCGCTTGAGATAAGTGAGCTTTCGCGTCGTCATAGGCTTTTATCTCGAGAGCTAAAACTGTCGATAGATGACCATATCTTCAAGCCAACAAAATCTGAGGATATAAAGAGCCCTTGGTCCAGATTTGAAAAACTTATCTATGTCAGCCCCAAAATGGATGAGCTGTGCGCCTTGGCTCGACAAGCCGCAGCGACAGAAATTCCAATCTTGATACAGGGCGAAACGGGCACCGGCAAAGAACTAATGGCGCGCGCGGTGCACTACAATTCTGATCGTAAAAACTCTCCTATGCATGTCCAAAATTGTGGAGGGTTTCCCGATGATGTTTTGCATTCTGAATTGTTTGGCCATGTGGCGGGGGCCTATTCGGGCGCATTGACGCCGCGTTTGGGCCTTTTCCGCGCTGCTGATGGCGGGACCGTCTTCCTGGATGAAATTTCTGAAGTATCTCCTGCGTTCCAGGTCAGCTTGCTGCGATTTTTGCAGGAAGGGGAGGTCAAGCCGCTCGGGTCGGATGAAACGCTCTATTCCAATGTGCGGGTCATCGCTGCGAGTAATCGGCCACTTGAGGAATTGGTTGTCAAAGGCACTTTTCGGCGAGATCTATATTATCGTCTCAAAGGGATTGAGCTTAACATCCCACCTTTAAGGCAGCGCCTAGAAGATGTTCCGGCTCTTTCGACTCATTTCTTGGAGCGTGCGTCAGAAGTGTCTGGTCGACATTTGTTGGGCATTGCAATGGACGCGCTGAAGCGACTTAGTCTCCACAATTATCCTGGAAATGTGCGCGAGCTTCAAATGGAGATCCAAAGGGCTGTCACGATCGCAGGCACGGATAGCTATATCCTCACCCGGCATCTTTCTCCAAACATTGCCAGTATCAATATTGATAAATCCACCACGGAGGACTTTGAGGTCGATGGCGCAACTCTCAAGGAAATGGTAGAGAAATTAGAAAAGCATGTGGTCTCCAAAGCGCTTGAGCGTCATCGTTGGAACCAAAAACGGGCTGCAGAACAACTCGGCGTATCGCGGGTGGGAATTGCAAATAAGATCAAGCGTTATGAGTTGAGCCAAGGTTGATTTGATCGCGAGACGATTCCGCAAGACACAGGTGCGAATATGCCAACAGAGACGAATGTCACACGTTTTCCATTCTCAAGATTGCCAGGCTCGAATCGAAACCAGCCAGCCAAAGAGCTAGGCCATACCTCTTTACTGTCGGCGCTATCAAACAAACCCAGTCATGCCGTCGGGCATTGGTGCACGCCATGCGAGGGGGTCTGGTATGGCCTAAGGGCTGAGGTTGAGTGCCCAGTCTGCGGAAACCGGAACGGCTAGTCTGTTGACTTGCAATTTTGCACGCGCTGAAACTTGATTTGCACCATGACAAAGAAAGTTTCTCTGCACTAAATCGAAAAAAATTGCGTGAAAATAAGGCTTTACAAGGCGTGTCTGGTTTCCTCATATGGAATCAAGAGGTTCGCAATCTATAGCTGAGTGTACTGCGCAATCAGCGAGGAGACCGTGATCTTCGTCAAGATAAACTTGCTGAAAAGGGACTCATCATGGCAAATCTTCTCTGGCTTCAAGGCGGAGCGTGTTCCGGCAATACAATGTCATTTCTCAATGCTGAGGAGCCGAGCGCCTGTGACTTGGTTACAGACTTTGGCATCAATATTCTTTGGCAACCCTCATTGGGACTGGAACTTGGCGATCAGGTTCAGGACATTTTGAAGAAATGTGTCTCAGGCGAAATCCAATTGGACATCTTTGTGTTCGAAGGATCAATCGTGAACGCGCCAGACGGTACTGGCAATTGGAACCGTTTTGGCGGTCGCCCAATGAAAGACTGGGTCAAAGAATTATGCGACGTGGCACAATTTGTTGTAGCGATTGGCGATTGCGCGACTTATGGCGGCATTCCTGCCATGGCGCCAAACCCAAGTGAAAGCACCGGGCTTCAATTCTTGAAAAGAGATCATGATGGCGGATTGCTTGGCAAAGATTACGTTTCGAAAGCTGGCCTTCCTGTCATCAATATTCCAGGCTGCCCGGCGCACCCTGATTGGGTTACACAAATCCTCGTGGCCGTTGCATCAGGACGAGCAGGGGACTTAACCTTGGACGAATTCCAACGGCCTAAGACCTTCTTCTCAAGCTTTACGCAGACGGGGTGCACGAGAAACATGCACTTTGCTTACAAGGTCTCGACGACGGCCTTCGGTCAGCGCAAGGGTTGCTTATTCTATGATCTTGGGTGTCGGGGACCGATGACACATAGTCCATGTAATAGAATTCTCTGGAACCGTCAGTCTTCCAAGACACGTGCTGGTATGCCGTGCCTGGGCTGTACCGAACCTGAGTTTCCGTTCTTCGATTTGGCACCCGGTACGGTCTTCAAGACACAAACGGTTATGGGCGTACCAAAGGACATGCCCACCGGCGTGAACAAGAAGGGTTATATGAAGCTAACGGCCGCCGCGAAGGGAGCTTCACCAGCTTGGGCTGAAGAAGATATTTTCGTCGTATAAGCGACATCAGGAGTTATTATTATGTCACAAGTTCAAACACTCGATATTTCACCCGTTGGCCGTGTTGAAGGCGATCTTGATGTTCGCGTCGATATTGAAGACGGCGTTGTTACCAATGCTTGGACGCATGCGGAGCTTTTCCGCGGCTTTGAGGTCATTCTAAAAGACAAAGATCCCCAAGCGGGTCTTGTGGTCACACCACGTGCCTGCGGTATTTGCGGCGCGTCACATTTGACCTGCGCAGCGTGGGCGCTCGATACGGCATGGGGAACAGAGGTTCCGCGAAACGCTATTCTGGCTCGTAATCTGGGACAGATTGTTGAATCGCTGCAATCATTGCCGCGCCATCACTATGGCCTCTTCATGATTGATTTTACCAATAAGAATTATTCCAAGAGTCAGTATTTCGAAGAAGCGGTCAAAAGATACTCACCATTCACAGGCACGTCTTATGAAGCTGGTGTCACCATTTCAGGGCGCCCGGTTGAAATCTATGCTCTCTTGGGTGGGCAGTGGCCGCATTCCTCATTCATGGTTCCGGGCGGGGTTATGTGTGCGCCAACACTTACCGACGTCACACGCTCTATCGCGATCCTGGAACACTTCCGCAAAAATTGGATCGAAACACTTTGGTTCGGGTGTTCCATGGAGCGTTATGAGGAGATCAAATCCTATGATGACTTCATTGCGTGGCTCGACGAGAAGCCTGAGCATGCCAATTCAGACCTAGGTCTCTACTGGCGAATGGGGATGGACATCGGTCTTCAGAATTACGGTCGGGGTCACAACAAGTTTGTAACTTGGGGATATCTTCCGCACGAAGACAAATATCAAAAGCCAACGATTGAAGGCAGAAATGCTGCCCTTATCATGAAGTCTGGTGTGTATGACGGTGCGACAGATACCCATAAAATTATGGATCAAAAATTTGCCCGCGAAGATACCTTGCATGCTTGGTATGATGAGGGCAGCGATATGGTGCATCCATTTGACAGGACCACCAATCCGATCCAGAAAAACGATATTGATATTGACGGTAAATACTCTTGGGGCACAGCTGTGAGCCATGAAGAAAATGGCCGTCTGGAAGCTGGACCACTTGCCCGTCAACTCGTAGCTGGCGGATCTCATGGCGAGGCTTGGCAACATACCGATCCATTGATTTTGGATATGTACCGCAAGATGGGCGGCCCATCTGCTTTGCTCCGTCACTTTGCCCGCATGCATGAGCTTTGCAAGCTTTATCGGGAAGCGGAGCGTTGCTTGCGCGAGTTCAAATTGACTGATCCTTGGTATATTAAGCCAACGGAAAAGGACGGTCGCGGTTGGGGTGCAACAGAGGCTATTCGCGGTGCGCTTTGCCATTGGGTCGAAATCAAAGAAGGTAAAATAAAAAACTATCAGATCATTGCGCCGACAACTTGGAATGTTGGCCCACGCTCCACAGCAGGGGAACGCGGCCCGATCGAAGAGGCTTTGATTGGAACGCCAATTGCTGATCCAACTGACCCTGTCGAGGTGGGCCATGTTTGCCGCTCTTATGACAGTTGTCTTGTGTGTACGGTGCATGCGCATGACGCCAAAACCGGTGAAGAATTGGCGCGTTTCCGAACAGCTTAGGCCTACCTGGTGACATCTCTGGAGCGAAGGTTGATTTTGATCTTCGCTCCAGACTTTCCATTTAGGGTCTAAAACATATCTGAAGAAAAAATCATGACCACAAAAACATCTGCAGAGGAATACAAGGATAAGTACGGCGTTGCACCTGCAAATGCTGATCATGACACCCTCATCAAAATGATTGAGGATGCTTTCAAAGACGGGCTCACAACTCAGTTAGAGCCGTTTCCTGAGACCGATAGAGAGTTTTCTGCTCTCCTGGATGAGTTGCGCGCCATGGACGCAAACCAATTGCGCGCCAAATTGGATGTAAGCGGTTGGAAGCTTTCGCCACATGGCGAGGATGAGATGAGATGTCAGGAATGCATGTACTATCTCGTTCACAGACGTTGGTGTGATCTTCCAGAACTTAATCTGCCTGCCGAGCCGGAATGGTGGTGCCGGCTTTGGCGCATTTGAGCGTGCCGATGGACGACAATATGAAACCTGGATGTAATACTGCTCTAAGAAGTGTCATAGCTGGGAAGCTAAAGGCAGGCCTTAAGACTGAGGTCTTTCCGCGTGCGGAAACGTCCGAAATGGTCAACGAGTTTATCACGCGACTGCAAAACGAAGCTGGCGATGATCTGGATAAGAAACTGATCATTTCCGGGTTCACGGACTATACGATTGAAGCGCACGATATTGAACAGCCATGTGAAACTTGCATGTACTATCAGACCCATAACAAATTTTGCGATCTGCCCGAGCTGATGCTTCCTGTGGAACCGGAATGGTCTTGCCGACTATGGCGAATTTAAAACTGGCGATTATTGGCTGCGGAAACCCCAATCGTTGTGACGACGGCGTTGGAGCAACCGTTATCAATGTTCTGCGCGATGTTGAGTTGCCCGAATATGTGCAGCTCTATGACGCCGGTACAGATGGTATGGGGGTTATGTATCATGCCCGAGGTTCCACGCATTTGATTGTCGTGGATGCTCGCGCGCCGGAAGGTAATCCGGGGGCCATATATGAGGTTCCAGGGGAGGTGCTCGCAGCGCCTAAAGAGCAAAGTCTGAACTTGCATGATTTTCGCTGGGATCATGCTCTTTATGCCGGGAAGCGTATTTACGAGGATGAGTTCCCAAAGCATGTGAAAGTCTTTCTCATCGAGGCGCAATCACTGCAAATGCACATTGGGCTGACAGAAAAAGTTGCCCACGCGGCCAAAGAAGTGATCAAGCAGGTTCACAAGCTGGCTTGCATGCCGGAGCTAAAATGGCCTGAGATTTCGGTGCAGAAGGATGCATAGAGGCTGGGGGGGCAGTAATTGAGTTCTGGGATCTTTCAACAGCATCAGGACCGAGCGGCCATAGACGCCGAATTTCACTCACGACCACCACTGGACATCGATTTTTCAGAAGCTCAGGTTTGGTGCTGGGCTCTCCAGGAAATCGAGGGTAGCTCAGGAACGTGGTCAGAAGAGTTTAATCCAGCAGAACGTCATCAGATCATTCAACGTAATGATGGCATAATAAGATTTGAGAGGCACACGGAGTTTGTATCGATAACTTATGTCGGCCAAACCGCTCCAGCTTCTGAAATACTAGACTTGATCCGCAGCGCACCAGCAAGGCAGCTATCCGGTATCAAGATTACCCTATCGCAGAAATCAAATGTAGATATGGCAACTCAGTTTCCGGAGCAAAGATTGTTCGGCGGTGGGACATTTTTTGATGGGGTCGTGGTTACAACCTCATTCCGAAATAGTGATGGGTTGGTGCCTTACTATGTGACCGGTGGATTTGATGATGGGTTTGGACGCGGGCGATTGGTTAAGCGCCTAATTGATCTCGAGATCTATCGATCGATTTCCCTACTTGCTTTGCCAGTCGTTCGGATGGCTTCAGACTCTCTGAGAGAGCTTGAGGGGCGTGCGGAGGCTGCTGTTTTGGACCTCTCTATTGTCACTCGTGAAGATCTTGGGGGGGCGATAGATAGCTTGGCGATCATTCTCGCTGAAGTGGGGAGTCTTCAATCCAAGACACGTTACCGTATTGCGGCTTCGAATGCTTATTACAACATTGTGCGTTCACGTCTTGATAGTTTGGGTGAGGTGCCTATTGGCCAACGCCAGACCTTGGGGGGCTTCATTGAGCATAGGCTTGCGCCGGCTATGGGAACAATACAGGCTTTCGATCGACGTTTGGAGCAGACTTCCTTGACAGTACGATCGGCGATGGAGTTGGCCCGTACTCAGCTTGACCAGATGTCTCAAGCTCAAAATCAAAAGCTACTTTCTTCGATGGAGCACAGAACACGCCAACAAGTTCACTTGTCGCAAGCGGTTGAGGGGCTGTCTGTGGCTGCTATTTCTTACTATGGCATCGGGCTTGTGAGCTATGTCTTAAAAGGGCTACCAGATTTTACCATAAGCGATAGCCTCTTAGTTACACTATCAGTGCCCGTCATAATCACTTTGTCTTTTATCCTGACGCGCCGAGCACGCCGGCGCGTTCTGGATCTCACAGTTCAAAACCGCACGGAGAGGGATTAAACCGGATGAGTGCGACAATTTCTATAAGGCGCGGCTCTGTCTATGTTCCTGTCGGTGTTTATGAAACCTACTTTCAGGGGATCGAGGCTATAATTGCGATCATCCGTGAAGACCAATTGCTCATTATGCCGGTTCAGCATGTAAGGGCTGGGGGTAGCCTCCTGAAAATCAGAAATGCTCAAGGAGACCGCGTTGTTGCAGCGCAAGACGTTTTTGCCGCAAACGGCCTAGCGGAGTGGGTTTGCGATGACGTGACAGCCGAGTGGGACCCATCTCAGGCCGCTTTGATTTGCACCATTCCTTCATCATAAGTGCAAACTAAGTTTTCATTGTGAGTATTACGTAGACAAACCTTCAAAGTGATGCCTATTATCAAAAAACAAAAAATATGAAGCCAGTACAAGGCTTCTAGGGAAACGCGAAGAATGGTGAGCCGATCACAAGAAGAAGCCAAAGCGGCCCGAGAGGCTGTCGCCTCGGCAAGTGCGAGTGACGCCGAAAAAGCCGAAATGCTGATGGAAATCGCCATGGGCATGCAGCAAAAGCCTAAATCACTTGATGACTTGATTGAGGCAATAAAGCTTTACGATGACGCGGTGCATTTATGCCCTGAAACCGAAGGTCTTCTTTCGGCTCGGATCAAGGCTAGAATGGCAACCGCCCAAATGTCCGTTCCATCGAATGACCCCGGTTATCTTGAAGGCGCTCGTGATTCCATGAACAGCGCTTTGGAGGCTTTGCGGATTCAGGGGACGTCAGAAGAAGTTGCCGAAGCCGAAATGAATTTGGGCCTCATTTTGCAAAATTTGGCTTCCTACAACCGGGCGCCAATCACCGATTCCATTTCCGCCTATCAACGTTCTTTGCGCACCTTCAATGCACAAAAGCATCCCGCAGAATTTGCCATTCTGCAGAACAATCTCGCGACAGCCTTTATGTCAATTCCGTTTTCGGATGAGCGTTCAAAAATGCGGGAGGCTCTTGCCGTGCAAGCTTTTGAAGAGGGGTTGAAGGTCGTAACTATTGTCGACAACCCAAGTGAATATGCGATGCTGCAGAACAATCTTGGTAATGCGCTCCAGTATGTCTCTTCAAGTCATAGGGTCGAAAACGGTTTTCGGGCAATTGAGGCCTATGATGAAGCGCTGCGTGTAAGAACTTTGGAAGATACGCCTGCCGAGTACGCAAACACGATTTCTAACAAGGCGAACTGCATCGCGAACTTGCCAGATGACCCTGAAAATCCAGAGGCAGGCAATCCGGAAAACTTGAAGGAGGCAATTCGTCTTTATCGTGAAGCTCGTTCTGTCTTTAACAAGCTGGGGGACATTCACAAAGTCGAAGCTGTCAGCGGCGCTTTGGAAGAATTGGAAACCGAGATGTTTGGTAGTTCGCAGCCACTCTCAAACGTACACAAAATCAATCAATAAACATCAGAACAAAGAGGATTAAATGTCAACACTACTAATAATAGCGATACTCGGAGGCATTGCTGCCTCTTTAGCGGGAGGTGCTATGTCGGGCTGGATCATTGGTAAGGATGCCCTCGGCGCAGAAATGGCTGCTAGCATGGGCGGTCTATATGGCTTGGTCGGTGGCGCCGCCGCTGTGATTATCGGCATATTTGCACTTACGATTTTGGCAGGGGTTTAGCATGTTTTCTATGGTCATGGACTCGGTCAAACTGTTTGTAACCGGTCGCCTGTTTGCAAATTACACTCAGGTGTTCTTGCGCGGTATTCTGGCCACCCTGTTAGGGGCGGTGATCCTCGTAGGATTGGGGCAATTTGTTTCGGTGGTGATCGCGGCAGTCGTTGGTGGCGCTGTTAGCGGGTTTACTCTGCCAATTCTCTATAAAGACCTCAAATACAGGTAATCGTAAATGGCGACGTCCCCCGAAGAATCAGTTGAAAAAGATCTGCCATCTCTGTTGAGTGACATTGCAGCACTTGAGCAATTGGCTGATACTTGGCCTGAAGAGCAACGCAATGCTGCACATGCCAGAGGGGAAGCGATTGATGCCTTGAACGCCGAGGCATTTAAGCGTCTGATCAAATTACTGACTGAGGTGCCGGAATTTGGACCTGCATTGAAGGCTGCTGCATCGGACGAAATCGTTTATACGGTCTTGCGACGACATGGAATATTGAGAGCCTCTTTGTTTGAGAGGGTTGAAGCGGCTCTTGAGACCATTCGCCCGATGCTTGCCAGTCATGGCGGTGATGTCGAACTGGTAAAAGTTGAACTCCCTAAGGTTGTGGTTCGGTTTCTGGGTGCTTGTGATGGATGTCCGGCCTCGGCGCTGACATTCTACTCCGGTGTAAAGACGGCCATACAAACCCATGTGCCCGAAGCGACTGAAATTCAGCAAGTCAAAGGCATGGGCGGTGGAGAAGGTGTTCAATTTGTATCTCCTTTTGCCTCATTCCAGAAAGATGGCTGGACCGAAACCGTCAATCTAAAAGATCTGCCAGATGGGACGACGCAAACACTCGATATTGACGACCAGTCCGTTCTGCTCTCGCGCTTCGGCGATAAGATAACCTGTTTCAATAATTCGTGCGCTCATATGGGGTTTCGTCTGGATGACGGCGTTATCGACGAGGGTTTGATTACGTGTCCATTCCACGGATTTCAGTATTCGCTCGAAAGCGGAGAATGCCTGACAGCTCCTGAAGTTCAATTACAGCCGCATGGCGTTCGTGTGACACGAAATATTGTTGAAGTGCGACTGACGAGATGAGCACAGCGAAGATCTCTCTTTCCCCATCGGTAAAAGCACCAGGCTCGGTGACGACCGGGGCAAGTTTGCTCAATAAGGACGGGCCCGAGATTGTATTGGGATGGGTCGAGACTGAATTTGCAGTATCAAATGCACCCAGTCCGTCTGTCCTGTTTGGCCCTCGTGGCGCCTGCCTGCTTCCGGACGGCTCCTTATGGGTCGCTGATACCGGCCATCATCGCTTGCTGGGATGGAAAACTGGTCCAAAGGTCGATAACCAGCCAGCTGATTTATTGATCGGTCAACCTGACTTCGTTTCCGAAGGACGCAATGCCAAGGGCGCTGCGAACGCCTCAACTTTAAACGTGCCAACGGGGGTCAGCCCATGGGGGAAGGGGCTTGCTGTTGCTGACGCTTGGAACCACCGGGTCTTGCTTTGGAAAACCGTGCCAGTCGATGACAATCAACCTGCCGATATTATATTGGGACAGATCAATGCGAATGATGTCCTTGCCAATTTCGGCAAGGATCAACCTCAGGCGAATTCGATGCACTGGCCTTATGGGGTCGCGGAAATTGATGGCCGGCTCGTGGTTAGTGATAGCGGGAACCGGCGCGTTCTGGTCTGGAATGATCCTGAAGTGACAGGGCAACCTGCCGATTTGGTCATAGGTCAGGCGACTTTTGATGAGCGACATGAAAATGCGGGTCAAGAGGTCGGTCCCGCTGGCATGCGCTGGCCACATGCGACCGCTTTCTGGAATGGCCATTTCGCGGTCACGGATGCAGGGAACAATCGAGTCATGCTTTGGACTGGGTTTCCGACACAAAACGGCCAAGCGTGTGATCTCGTATTAGGGCAGTCAGACTTCTCAGAATGCGACCACAATCAAAAAGCATATTATCCTGACGCAAAGGCTTTGAATATGCCTTATGCGATCACCGTCAATGGCGATCAGCTTTTGGTCGCTGATACAGCAAATTCGAGACTTCTGGGTTGGCAAGATTGCGCGATGAACTCAGACGCCAATCGATTGATGGCACAACCTGATTTTGCATCAAAAGGCGATAATGGCTGGGGTGTCGCCAGGCGCGATAGTGTTTGTTGGCCTTATGGTTTGACCTGCCATGACGGGATGGCCGTCGTCTCCGATAGCGGAAACAACCGGATTTTATTGTGGCGGATTGAGCCATGATGAGCGATGGAGCACACGCGGTTGATGCCATCCCCATAAAAGGAGAGGCCATTCTTATTCGCGGTCAGGTTCAAGGCGTCGGTTTCCGGCCAACGGTCTGGAAACTGGCAACGGATCTCGGTTTGCGCGGTGACGTGTGCAATACCGCAAATGGTGTTTTGATCCACCTCTGGGGAGACAGCATTGACCAGTTTGTCACCTCACTGCCTGAAGCATTACCGCCACTGGCTAAAATTGATCGGCTGACCAGAGAACAGATAAGCGACAATGCTCCCAACGGTTTTGAGATTATCGCCACAATAGGCGGAGACATGCGCGTCTCGATCACGCCGGATGCAGCAAGCTGTACGGACTGCAATACTGAAAGCTTTGACGCGTTTGAGCGTCGCTATCGATATCCCTTTACCAATTGCACAAATTGCGGCCCACGGTTCTCGATCATTGATGGCGCCCCTTATGACCGCGAAAAAACAAGCATGCGGGCATTCTCTATGTGCGCCGATTGCCAGCAAGAATACGACAATCCGAAAGATCGCCGCATGCACGCTCAGCCAGTGGCGTGTCACGTTTGTGGCCCGAAAGCCTGGATTGAAAAACTAGGGGGAGGTGTAGTCAATTGCGAAGCCTTCTCCATGATGGATGACGTTGATGCCACGGGCGGAATGTTGATGATGGGTCATATTGTGGCCATCAAAGGCATTGGCGGTGTTCATCTAGCTTGCGACGCGACAAAGGCTGACGTGGTAGCGAGCCTTCGGGCCAAGAAAGGCCGCAAAGATAAAGCCTTCGCTCTTATGGCAAAGACGGTCGATATCATTCGCCAATATTGCGAGGTTAGCGAGGCTGAGGAAGCGGTACTCAAGAGTGTTGCGGCTCCAATCGTGCTGTTGAAAGCCAAACCGGGCACCCTTCCTGAGGTCGTTGCCCCAGGGCTAAACCGCCTCGGGTTTATGCTCCCTTATACGCCTTTACATCACTTAATGTTGCGGCGCATGAAGCGCCCAATCGTGATGACATCGGGAAACAAATCAGGCGCCCCGCAATGCATAACCAATGAACAAACCCGGAAAGACTTGGCACAGATTGCAGATTTTGCCTGTCTGCATGACCGGGATATTATCAACCGCGTGGATGACAGTGTCGCCAGTGTCGTAGCTGGACGTGAACGCGTGATCAGACGTGCCAGAGGCTATGCCCCTCAATCATTGGATCTGCCTGACGGCTTTGTCGATGTGGACGACCTATTGGCCATGGGGGGGGACTACAAAAATACGTTCTGTCTGGTCAAAAATGGTCAAACGATATTAAGCCAGCATTTGGGGGATATGGAGCATCCGGCTGCCCGAGACGAGGCTGTTCGGAACTTGTCTCTTTATCAGAACTTATTCGATCACAAGCCCAATGCGATCGCAGTTGATGCACATCCTGCCTTCGCATCTTCAGAGGCCGGACGGGGCTTGTCGCGTGAGCGCGAGATTCCGTTGATCGAAATCCAGCACCACCATGCCCATATCGCATCCTGTATGGCCGAGAACAATTGGCCACTGGATGCAGGCCGGGTTTTGGGCGTTGCGTTGGACGGAACAGGGTGGGGGCCTGACGGAACCGTTTGGGGTGGGGAATTCATGGCTTGTGACTACCGTTCATATGAAAGGCTGGGGCAATTCAAACCCGTCGCACTTCCCGGCGGAGAACAGGCCGTTCGCCAACCGTGGCGGAATGCTTATGCCCATATTCGCGCAGAAATGGGTTGGGCTGAGTTTGCAATGAATTTTGCCGACCTCGATATTTTCAAATACTTGAACGAGGCCCCAAGAGAGACCCTTGATGGGATGATGGCTAGCGGCACACAGTCGCCACTTGCCTCCTCATGCGGACGATTATTTGATGCTGCTGCCGCTATTACGGGGCTCTTGAGGGATGAGCAGTCCTATGAGGGGCATGCCGCCATGCTATTTGAAGCGTCGATAGACCCCGCTGCCTTAAATGAGCCGGACAGTTTGAAATATCCATTTTCTATTCCGCTGCATCAGGAAACAAGGATGCCCTATATTGAACCTTTGGGGGCCTGGCGCGCCATGCTTGGAGACTTGGTCGTTGGAACACCGATTGGGACAATTTCCGCGCGTTTTCACAGAGGCCTTGCAAGTGTCATTGTGCAAATGGTGGCGAAGCTCTCAGGCTCGGATCGAAAATTTGAAACCATCGCGCTAAGTGGGGGCTGCTTCCAGAACAGAACGCTGTTTCAGCTCGTTCACGATCAACTCCAGTTCCTAGGCTATCGTGTTTTAAGCCACTCACAAATTCCCGCCAATGATGGCGGTCTATCCCTTGGTCAAGCGGTTATCGCCGCTGCCTCACTTCAACCCAGTCCTCAATAGGAGAATATTTATGTGCCTTGGTATTCCCGGACAAATAATTTCGATTTCTGATGCGACCAAGAAGCTAGGTATGATCGATGTTTCAGGTGTTCAGCGAGAGGTCAATCTTGCCTGTATCATGCCAGAAGATGGCAATATTGATGCTCTGATCGGTGAATGGGCCCTTGTGCATGTGGGCTTTGCGATGAGCCGCATTGATGAAGAGGAAGCAGCCAAGACGATGGAGGTCTTGTTGATGTTGGGGGAGGCTCAAGAAGAAATCGAAGCCATGCGCCGCTCACAATTAGCCATGGAAAAGAACGGATGAAATACGCAAGCGAATTTCGTGATCCCGTTGCAGCAAAGGGCGCGCTGGCGGCGATCGAACGCGTCGTAGGCGAAATCGGTGCAACACCCGAAAAGCCAATCCGCATTATGGAAGTTTGCGGGGGACATACGCATGCGATTTTCAGGTATGGACTGGATAAGCTAACCCCGCCGGCTTTGGAGTTTATTCACGGACCCGGTTGTCCTGTTTGTGTTCTGCCAATGTCGCGCGTCGACGACTGCTTAGAATTGGCTGAGCGCCAAAATGTCATTTTTACGACTTTTGGCGATGCGATGCGCGTCCCGGGAACCAAAAAATCAATGTTGCAGGCCAAAGCCGAAGGCGCGGACATTCGCACGGTCTATTCTCCGCTCGACGCTTTGGAACTTGCACGGCGCAATCCTGACAAAGAGGTTGTTTTCTTTGCGTTGGGGTTTGAAACAACCACGCCATCAACCGCGCTTTGCGCGCAACAGGCAGCAGCAGAAGAGCTCACTAATTTTTCCCTGTTTTGCAATCACATTACCGTACCAGAACCCATAAAGGCGCTCTTGGAAGACCCCTATATGGAACTCGATGGCTTTGTCGGGCCGGGGCATGTCTCAATGGTGATCGGTATTGAGCCTTATCGGTTTATTGCCCGCGATTATAAAAAGCCAATTGTTGTCGCGGGATTCGAACCGCTCGATTTGCTCCAATCCGTCCTGATGGTTTTGGAGCAAGTCCGTGACGGCCGGGCCGATGTTGAAAACCAGTATGCGCGCATTGTACCGGATAATGGAAACGCTGTTTCCATTGCCGCATGCGCTGACGTCTATGAACGCCGCGAAACTTTCGAATGGCGCGGCCTTGGCGAAATTGACAAGTCTGGCCTGAAGATGCGCGAAAAATATGCTGCTTTCGACGCTGAACGAAAATTTGAAATCGGGTATGGCCGTCCGCGGACTAAATATGAAGAGCCAGAGGGATGCGAATGCGGTGCTGTGATGACCGGCAGGATGAAGCCTCAACAATGCCCGCAATTTGGCACTGGGTGTACGCCTGACATGCCTCTTGGTGCCCTTATGGTGTCCTCAGAAGGTGCTTGCGCAGCTTATTATCAATACGGTGGAGTGCGCACACAAGTGGAGAGCGCAGAGTAATGGCAGCACCTGCGACATCTGCACCGACAAAACGGCGAACGCTGCGCGCTGAATATGTCACCATGGCTCATGGCGGGGGTGGTCGCGCAATGAGGGATTTAATCGATGATGTTTTTACATCCGTCTTCGAACCTGAAAGCCACGAAGACCAGGCCCGCCTTAGTGAAGCCGCGCTATCTGAAGCCGGCGCGAAACTCGCCTTCACAACTGATGGGTTTGTTGTCGACCCTCTTGAGTTTCCTGGCGGTGACATTGGAAAACTGGCTATCTGCGGAACTGTGAATGATCTTGCTGTTGGTGGCGCACGCCCGCTTTGGCTATCGGCGGGATTTATTATCGAAGAAGGTACTGAAGTAACTTTGCTCAGACGCCTTGTTGCGACGATGAAAGAAACGGCTGATTCAATCGGTGTAAAGATTGTGACCGGGGATACGAAAGTTGTGGAACGCGGTAGCGCTGACAAGGTCTTCATTACGACAGCAGGTATTGGCGTTATCCCTCCTGGCGTGCTCCTTCACGCTGGCGCGGTTGAGCCTGGCGATGTCGCAATCGTAAACGGTTATTTGGGCGATCATGGCGCAGCCATAATGGCAGCGCGCGGTGACCTCGCCTTGAAGACAAACATTACATCTGATTGTCAATCATTGGCTGGTCTCATGGAGGCTGTCACAAAAGCCGTCCCAAGCACACGCTGCGCCCGAGACGCAACAAGAGGAGGATTGGCCTCCGCCTTGAATGAGATTGCGGAAGCATCAGGCACGCATATTGTTATCGAAGAAACGCAATTTCCCATTCGAAAAGAGGTCAAAGGCGTGTGCGAGATTCTAGGCCTAGATCCTCTTTATCTGGCTAATGAAGGCACTCTGGTCGTTTTTGTTCCTGAAGAAGATGCGGAGGTCGCGTTGAACGTGATGCGAAACCTTCCGGCAGGTAAGGATGCGGCAATTATAGGAAGAGCCACATCAGGCACACCAGGGCGTGTGGAAATGACGACCATATTTGGCGGTGGGCGCATTGTTGACATGCTCGTCGGCGCGCAACTGCCAAGAATTTGCTAGGAGGGTCGACGTGATAGGTTTTCTACTTCTCGGGTTTCTCATAGGAATGAGCCATGCGCTCGAAGCGGATCATCTGGCGGCCATAGGCACGATGATGACCGACACGAAGAAGTCCAAACGATCCTTGGCTTTCCGAGGTGCAGTTTGGGGGCTTGGCCACACCATTACGCTGTTTGCGATTTGCACAAGTGTCATCTTGCTTGGTTTGAAGTTGACGGAACGCATGAGCGCCGCATTGGAGTTTGGGGTAGGGGTCATGCTGATAGTGCTGGGCGTGGATGTCTTTCGGCGGTTTCGCAAAAAGAAGTTACATTTTCACGGTCATCAACATGAGGATGGCGCGAAACATATGCATGTCCATTCGCATGCAGACTCGAAGGAGACGCACAATCTTGACCCGCACGTCCACGATCATCCTGAAGGGTTTCCAGTCAAGGCCTTGTTCATTGGCCTTATTCATGGTGCGGCCGGATCAGCAGGTCTTTTGGCTTTAGCGGTGGCCGCAACACAAAACGTGTCCACAGCGGTGTTTTACGTCCTAAGTTTTGGACTGGGATCTATCTTGGGTATGGCGGCACTGACATATGTCGTCGCTTGGCCATTGAAATGGGTGGATAAAGGCATGGGATGGATGCATGCCGGATTAAATACCGCCGCTGCCGGGTTAGCCATTGCCATGGGAACTTATATTTTGGTTGAGACCGGCCCGCTCGCTTGGGGAGTAGTCTAATGCATGAGTTAGGGCTGACAAAGAACATTGTCGCCATTGTGACGGAACATGCCAAAGGCCGTCAGGTTAAAAGGATTTGTCTGTCTGTAGGCCCCCAAGCGTGTGTAGAGTCTCGGGCCCTGGAGTTTTGTTTTGGTATCGTGGCCGAAGGTACGGTTGTTGAAAATGCGACACTAGAGATTGTCTCCGCTGAGGGCGATACATTTTTAATAAAAGAGTTTGAAACAGAGGAGGCTGCGTAATGTGCGGAACATGCGGATGTAGCGATACGGAAAATGCTGTCACAATAACGGACCCTGAAACCGGCGAAACGCAGATCGTGCGTCCGGGGTCGATTTTAGATGAAACCCAGAGCGCAGCACCGCATGATCATCATGCCCATGATGGTGACCATGATCACCATCATCATGAAGGGGATGACAAGCCGCATGTGCATGGCCCTGGCGGTGAAATTATCAGCCTTGAAACGGCGGTACTCCAAAAGAACGATCAGATCGCTCTGCAAAATAGAGGATGGTTTGAGGGGCGAGGAGTCTTGGCGCTCAATCTTGTGAGTTCTCCGGGTGCAGGTAAAACCACACTCCTCGAAGCGACAATTTCAGCCATAAATGATGAGTTGGATATTGCTGTTATAGAGGGCGACCAAATGACGGCCAATGACGCAAACCGCATTCGAGAAGCTGGCGCAAAGGCGCTCCAGATCAATACGGGTGCGGGATGTCATTTAGAAGCGGACATGATCTCTAGTGCCGTAAAAACTCTCAACCCCGCGGCAGGTTCGATCTTGTTTATTGAGAATGTTGGCAATCTAGTCTGTCCCGCGATGTTCGATCTTGGAGAACACATGAAGGTTGCGATAATCTCGACGACTGAAGGAGAAGACAAGCCGTTGAAATACCCTCACATGTTTCGAGCATCGGACCTTGTGATCGTGAACAAAATGGATTTGGCACCGCATGTTGATTTTGATGAAGAGGCCTGCCTTGCGAATATCAAGGCGGTGAACCCTGACGCAAAAGTTCTGTTGCTGTCAGCCAAGTCCAACCAAGGTATGGATCAGTGGCTTGCATTCTTGAAAAGTGAGGTGAACGCACCCAGAGTTCGAGCGGTACGGTGAATCGCTCGGCAATTCATTTGCTCAGTTATATAGTCAATCATCGTTCTTATGCGGCGGCTTGGATTTGTGCCACCCGGATAAACGATTTGCAGCTGGGAACTGGTCTTGGGCGCCATTATTGGCCGTGCGGTTACCCGAAATAGTGATCGTCCGTTCCCGGCCTTTCACTGAGCTTGGACATATTGGATGCATGCACTTCAGAGAATGCTGCGTGTTTGAGTTTGTGTAACCCAAACTCCAGAAAGTTGCTGGTCTGCTCCCCAAAAAGTGGTCCATTATTTGAGTTAGTCTGGCTTCAGATTGACCTGCTCCCCATCTCTGGGCCACCCGGTTGGAGGATTTTCCGGGCTTCAGGCGCAAGCTGGCTGTTCGGCCTTCTCGCGTTTCATGAGCGCTTTCGGGACTTTGTAGCCGATCGCGCTGTGTGGTCTTACCTCGTTATAGTCTCTACGCCAAGCTTCCAGTTTTGAGCGGGCATCTTCGAGCCCCATGAACCAGTGCGCGTTCAGACACTCCGCTCTGAACTTGCCATTGAATGACTCGATGAAGGCATTGTCTGTCGGTTTGCCAGGTCGTGAGAAATCCAGAATGACATCGTTCTGATAAGCCCAGAGGTCGAGGTCTCGAGAAATGAACTCGGGACCATAGCACGTTCGGAACGCTTCCTGGTTCGATCTGATTTTGCTCGAACAGGGAGTGACCATGGCAGACTGAAGGTCTTCTATTGTGAAGGTACCAGCCCCACGAAAGGAGACCGAGACCGCCATGATCACCAACCATATTATTCCAGAAGACGCCGTGCTTGTCGCCATCGACATTGCCAAAGCCCGCAATGATGTGCTCATCGAAGTGCGCGGTAACAAGCGGCGTAAACGGCTCGTCGTGTTGAACACACGCGCCGAGCATGATCGCTTCATTGACATGCTGACTTCATTCGATCGCCCGATCATCGCCGGTTTCGAGGCGACGGGTAACTATCACCGTGCGCTGGCCTGGCGCCTGCTCGATGCCGGGTTTGATACACGGCTCATTTCATCCATGGCACTCGCCCGAACCCGCGAAGCGATCCACAATGGATGGGACAAGAATGATCCCAAAGATGCGCAGGTCATCCTGCATATGCTCTCAACCGGCCTCAGCCAGTACTATCAGGATCCACTCGTCGCGGGCATTTCCGACATACAGGAACTGTCGAAGACGCATGAGATGGTTTCGAAGGCCAAGACTGAGACGCTGCATCGCATCCTCACCCACTACCTGCCTCTGTATTTTCCTGAGATCGAACGGTTCCGGAACGGATCGCGCAATGACTGGTTCTTTGCTTTCCTCGAGCAGTTTCCGACGCCTGCATCGGTCATCGCGCATGACAAGGACGCCTTCATTTCCGCCGCATGGGACGTCGTTGGACGCAAGGTCTCGAAGGCTCGCCTGATTGCGGACATCTACGAAACAGCAACAGAATCAATCGCTTTGCCGATTCCGATCGACAGCAAGGCGGTTGTCATGTTCCGCATGGTCCTTGCCGAGATCCGAAGCCTGATCCGTCAACGTGATCAGATCGAAGCCGAGGCCGAAGCGCTGCTGGGCGACACGCCTGACTATGTCGCACTCAAGCAAGTGCCTGGAATCGGCCCGATCAATGCGTTGACCATTCTGGCAGAAGCCGGTGACCTGCGCCGGTTTGGTCATCATCGTCAGTTCCTGAAATTTTGCGGCCTTGACCTCGCAACCCACCAGTCGGGTACATTCCGGGGACAGACCAAGCTTGCCAAGTTCGGCAACGCGCGCCTGCGCCGGTCTCTCTGGATGGCCGCCAATGTCGCCATTCGTCAGAGGGAAAACAGTTTCCGGGACAAGTACGCGCGCTACATCGCTAAGGATCCGACAAATCCGGATCTGAAGCGTAAAGCGCTCACAGCCGTTACCGCCAAGATGGCCCGCGTGGTTCACGCCGTCATCAAAAGTGGAACCCCCTACCGTCCCTTCTTCCAAGGGGCGGAGCCGAGAGGAAGAACCCCTGTCTGAAGGGCCGTTGAGGCACGTGAAAACGCGACCTCGTAGATAATGTTCGGGTCTTCCGCTCGGATCGGCATCCCGTGTTAAGGACGGTGAGGACCAGCGAAATATGCTCGTGTGGATCCTGTGTTTGCTATGGCCGAGAGCTCTTCCAATAGAAGCGGAAGTCCCTCGGCAATTGACAAATCAAGCCGCGGAGACATTCTGCGGATAGAAGGCTTTTTGCCTGCTGGTCTGATCGCGCTCCGTACGTAGGACGTTATCGGAGCGGATATGCTCCGGCGGGCCATGATGCACGAACAGCTCGCCCAGCGTGTCGAGCACATCACGCGAGTTGAGCTTGCGTTCGACGCGGATGGCGAGACATTCGCGGGTGAACTCATCTATGACGCACAGCATGCGGAACACCTTGCCGTCATGGGTGCGGTCCTGCACGAAGTCATATGACCAGACATGGCCCTTGTGCGCTGGCCGAAGTCTTACGCACGAACCGTCATTCAGCCAGAGGCGCCCACGTTTCGGTTGTTTCATTGGCACTTTCAGCCCCTCACGCCGCCAGATGCGATAGACGCGCTTCTCGTTCACATGCCAGCCATCCCGTCTCAGCAGGGCCGTGATCCGGCGGTAGCCATACCGGCCGAACCGTTCCGCCAGGGCGATGATGGCTGCTGTCAGCACATCCTCGTCCTGACGCGGCACGCGCGGCTTGCGCTGAGTGGAACGGTGCTGGCCGATCACACGGCAGGCCCGGCGCTCGGTTGCGCCGAGTGTCTCAACCACATGATCGACCGCTTCGCGTTTGCGTGAAGGGCTTAGAACTTTCCCTTGATGACTTCCTGAAGGATCTGGTTGTCGAGGGTCAGATCGGAGATCGCCCGGCGAAGCCGCGCATTCTCCTTCTCGATCTCCTTCATCCGCTTGGCCTGGCCAACCTGCAGCCCGCCATACTCCTTGCGCCACCGGTAGTAGGTCTGCTCCGTCACGCCGATCGAACGCACGGCCTGACCCGTCGTCTCACCGCGAGCAAGGCGCACCTCCACCTCCCGCAGCTTCGCAATAATCTCTTCAGGCGTAGATCTCTTGCCCATGTCTCAGCTCCATATCTGAAGCCGGAACTAACTCAAATAATGGACCACTTTTCAGGGAGCAGACCAGGTTCGCATGCCAGATATTTTCCGCGACAAATATCGGGTTGATCAACATGTAGAACGCCAGCTCTTAGCAGATGCTGATTTGCGCTCTAGACTCCTGTTTTAGTGACACTATCGATTGTCCGAACACCTATTCAGAAGGCCCGTTGCCATGCTCACAGAAACCGAAAAAGATCTATGTGCGTCTCGCCCGAACAGCGTGAGCTATGACCGTGTCCAAGACCTCCACTTTCTCGGAAACTATGTGCGCCGTCTGCCGGTGAATATGGCCCGAATGATGGAGAATGCGCATGATTGGGAGCATCTTCCTTATGTTCACGCCTCGTCATTCGCGTCGATCGATCTGATCAGCAAGGGCCCCTGGGGGTGGCGCGCAAAGATCGGACTTCCTGGCGGCGGTGATTATCAGCTTTTGGACCTCATCATTGATGAGACCAGACACTATTGGGTATCCACGGTGTTTTCCGGAATGGGAACAGGGACCGAAATCCATACGCAGGCGACAGAACTCTCTGGCGATGAGATAGAAGTCGATGTCCGGTTCTATTTACCCGAAGCGCCTGCGGACAACACCGTTGCCGACTTCGTTCTGAAGTATCTGACAGATCAGTATCGCGTTTTGTACGATGAAGACCTTGGCTTAATGTCGGGGCGACAATCTGCGTTGGATGATCGGATAGCGCGGCGCGATGAACCGCCAGGTCTAGCGTCGGTTTTGGTGGGGGATGTATCTGAGCTGGACCCGCTCGGAACTCATTTGGTTGAGACGCAAGCTGGTCGTTTCTGTGTGCGGCGATGGCGCGATGAGTGGATCGTTCATAGCGCCATCTGCCCTCACATGCTCGGCCCCCTAAATGAGGCCAAACTTGATGAACGCGGCAACATCACCTGCCCATGGCACGGTTACAGGTTTGATGTTGCCACGGGTCAAAACATCGACGGAAAGTGCAATGACCTAGCGCAAGCACCGCGACTGATAGAACGCAACGGCAAGCTCTATTTTGACTGAACCTCAGGGTGCGCATAAGCATTTGAAGTGAGTGCGAAATGGGAAGTCTCACATTTTCCGGATCGAGTACGAAACCATATGCTCGCGCTAAAATCCGTGGTGATCTTTGCTCGGTCAGCAATCGCGGTTTCATGCGCGCTGAAAGTGACCGAGGATCATCCAGGCGCCGATCGCGACAAATCCCAAGCCTGCAATCATCTTCAATGGCAGCATGCTTAGCCAGCGCTCTGCGGCGGCTCCTAACATGACGGCGATCGCCGTAGAAGCGGTCAATGCGGCAGTGGCGGCAAAGAACACAAACCATTTGTTCCGATCGCCGTCCGATGCAAATAGCAACGTCGCCAGCTGGGTCTTGTCTCCCAGCTCAGCCAAGAAAACGGTTACAAACACTGTGAAGAAAGCTGTCATTTTACGCTTGTTCCCTAATGGCGTGATTGATCGCGTCAGCTAGGGTGACGGGCATTTACAGCGATTTCTGCTTTTGCCAGAAGGTCGCAGCGACACACGATCATTCCTCGGTTTTGCCTTCAATGAGCTGCAGTACGCCCAGATCATTCTCCAGGGGCTGGCCGGCCTGCGCCCAGGTCTCAAACCCTTCATGAGCGACAACGCTTTGGTATCCTTGCGCATCGAGCGCTTTTTTGACGAGCGCTGCTCGACTTCCGGTCTTGCAGTAAACAATGATTTCGGTTTCCGCGTCGCGTACTTTTTCGGCGACTTCAAATTCGACCCGGCCGCGCGGAATCCAGATCGCATCCGGAATATGCCCAAGTTCGTATTCGTCTTCGGTTCGCACATCGATCAATATCAGGTCAGGATTTTCGGTCTTTCGCTCCTGAACGTACGTGTTCCCAACAAATTCGATCCCATCTTTCGCCGCTTCGACAACTGCGTCGCGGGTCATGGGTTCATCTGCATATGCGGCCCCTCCGAAAATCACGAGCGCGCAATAGATTAGTGAACTCCGCATCATTGATATCTCCACAATATGTTTTTCATCTGCCCAACTCACCCCGGCGCTCAAAGCGCCTGTTTGAGATATATCTCGGCATTAAGCTACTACGCGAAACGCAATCAGACCCCTGTAAATCATCTTCAATAGCGTTCCGATGCCGGCTCTATTCTCCAATGTCGGCCCTTAATACAACAATTGCTCTTGTCACAGAACTGATTGGGCGCGTGACCCATCTCAAAAGTTTTTCGCTACGCCTCTGAGCGACTCGTTCGATCCACTACACATCCGACGACGGCAGAGAATCCAGCTTTTGCTGCATCGTTTTGGCGGCTCGGGAGCATGTTGCCAACTGTTCGGTATAGCCCTCAGTTTCAAAGACCCGCGCTGCCTTTTGAAAATGGGCGATGGCGGTTTCGCAATCATGGCGAACGCTGGTTGTGCCATCGAGCTCTGAATGGGCGGCATAGATGGTCCCCAGATAGGTCTGGATCCTCGCCCACATCAGTGGATCACTGCCTTCGGAGAAGACTTTCAACGCTTCCTCATAGGAGCCGATGGCGCGCAATAGATACAGCTCCGTCAATTCGTTCTGCAGCGCCATGGCGTGAGCCTGTAATATCGTCGCCAATCCATATTGGGTGTGGCCGTACTGATAAGGAAAGAAAGACAGCGGATAGACTTCGATTGCGGCGCAATAGGCGGCGATTGCTTGTATGCGCATGAACGCCTTCTCATCAGCGTTCTCGTTGAGATCAGACAAGCTCGCCAAGACGTTGCCGGTATTGACGTGAGCCGCAGCCCAAATGTCGGGCTGATTGGCCTGTGCGCTAAGTGCTGTCGCACGCCTAAACGATTCGAGTGCGGCGTTGAGCGCCTCGAGATCGTTGTTTTCGGATTTTGCGAGATGCGCCGTTCCGAGATTGTTGCTGGCGTGACATGCGAGTTCAGGGAAATCCTGTTCAAGCCCTTTTTGCGCCAACACTTTTTCAAATAACGCAATGGCCTCGTCAAAATAGATGATCCCCGCCTCACCGCCGAGCTGTTTGCCCTTATCCATCAGGCAGTTGCCAAGGTTGATCTGTGTTGTCGTGGCAAAAAAGGCATCTTCGCCGTGAACAAGAACGGCTTTGGCCTCGCGGTTCAAACGGATCGCGCGGTCGATGAGGTCGCTGGCTTTATCCCGGCTTTCCTTGAGCGCTTGGTTTCGGGTGATAAGTGCCGCTTTGTATTTGAATTGCGCTGCAGATTGTTCGTTTCCTTGGTCAAGCCTGGCTTCTGTCGCCTTGTCGAGCAGGTCAGAGGCGACTTGGAAATGGCTGTCGAGGGATCGGCGGCCCGCCTCATAGATCCGGTTGGCCACGACATCCAGAGTCATGACCGATTCATCCACATCGAAGGCACAAAAGAAATCTGCTGCGCCCACATAGGCATCATATGCGCCCAGGCGATCACCACTGAGGAGTTTGACATCACCGCGCGCGATGCGAATGGCTGCGAGCTTGCGGATCTCGCTCAGCGTATGCTCAGTCTGGCGCAGTGCCTCGGCCTGTTCGAGATATCCATCAGCTGCTCCGAAGTCGCCTTGCTCCAGGGCGGCTGTGGCATTGTCTTTCAGCCTTGTTAGTTCGATTTCTGCACCTTCGAGCGTTTGGATGCGGTCTCGCAGTTCGCGCCAGTCTCTCGCCTTGGCTTTTAGAAATGAGTCGACCTCGCCGAAACTCGCATCTGGATTGTCATGTTCGAACTGATAGAGCAGGGCGTCGATCAAGTTGCTTGCATTTCGGTAGGCGTCTTCAAGGTCGGCATCCGGTTGAAAGTCACTTGCGCGCATGCACTGGGTGAGTTCCTCATCACTGATTTTGAGAGCCACAATCAATGGATCGATAGTCTTGGGATGTGGGTTCGCGACCGTGCCGCTCTCGAGCTCGCTGATGCGACGGACCTTGCTCGGCGATTGGTAAGCGTCTTCAGACAATTGCAATTGCGTCAGACCAAGGATCGTTCGTTTTTGCTTAATCAGCGCGCCCAGTGCGGCGCCAAAGCTTTGTTTC
>Ga0208013_1000081_pt1 | contig 90894 bp, 105 predicted proteins | sample 16_taG_FD_184091 | JGI IMG/M metagenome (GOLD analysis project Ga0208013, IMG submission 184091) | Marine viral communities from the Subarctic Pacific Ocean - 16_ETSP_OMZ_AT15313 metaG (SPAdes) (version 2) | ecosystem: Environmental > Aquatic > Marine > Oceanic | place: Pacific Ocean...
GCAGCCAGGGCAACTTTGGACTTGAATGATGCGCTGTATTGCTTGCGTTTCTTGCTCATGATTCTCCTCCTTATGGAGATGATGAATCAGAGCTTAGGCACCTGTCCAAAATTTGGGGTCCACTTCACTGGCGCGGACGCCAGCGCATAACAAGCTGCAATTTTTTCTCTTGAAATAAGAAAACCGCCATTCCTTAACGCAGCAATAGATAACGAAAGTCAGGCCAGACAGCTATATTTAGAAGGCATCCGCCCCTCGACGATCTCACCGCTTTTATAATCAACCTTCTGGCCAGGCTCTAACTCACTTTGAAATTGCCAACCAGACGGTGTGTTCTCTAAAAGATAGAACCGCCGGTAACATTCAGAACTGTCTCCATCAACAAGATTGGCTGCACCGCCACAGCTCGCCTTATCAGCCGATTCTGTGAGATAGCAGTCAACAGATGTCCCACGAACCTGACTCATCAGATCTTCAGCGTTTAGGGCTGTCTCAAAAGCTTTACCTGCAACTAAGCGGGCTTTCACTCCTTCGACAGTCCGAAGACCTCCTTCCATATCTGTAATCGTCTGATGGGCCTGGTGGATTTGATTGCTGCGAAGCTGATTTATCATTGTCCAGCCAGAACTGTCCTTTCGAAACTGCAATTTGAGGATAGCTATTTCTCCATTGCTATCGCGTGCCTCAAATCCCACAAAACCAGTGGACGGGGTAGACTCGCCATGCACATTGATAGTGGCTCCAAAATCCTTCACAACCTGAAGGTTAGGGTGAGCTGCACTAACATGGCGCCCGGCAAGGATCTTTAGAGTATCGAGACTTTCATAATGTGTGTCTAAGGCACCATCCACTACCTTAATATCTCCATACGTCGCAAAACCTTCACCAGCCAAAGAAGTCTCAAACTGGTCGACAACGAGATGAATAGAGACCGGCAAGCCTAGTTCCTGGCTTTGACCAAATGTCAGCTTCAATTGATAATCCTGGAGAACCATTTCGGTGTCAGGGACATTCTGATCCTCGAGCTTTTGCTTCAATCGCAGCTGGGGAGAAATGCCCTGAACGGGGGGTGGCATAGTGAAGGTTTTCCCTCCAGGGGTGTCATCGAAAATGACCACCTCAACAGCTAGATCAGGAAAAAATTCCTCGCCCTGGCGCAGCTCCAAAGTTCCTCCACTCAAGATTGCTTGATCAAGATTGAACTCAGCACCACGAACTATTCCCGTAATTGGGTCCCCGTGCTTCTGATCTGCAGAAGCGCTAAGTTCAGAGGGAAATGGCGCTTGGGCAGTAGAAGACTTTCCCGATTCGACTTCTCCTGAACAACCAAGAAGAAATACGCTGGTGACGCCAATGGCGGGTAGTTTCAATTGAGACACACGAATCCTTTCAAATTTATTGCTAAGTGGTCGAAGTGAATACTGATCACAGCAAGCCTAAGAGGTCACCAGGCGGAAAGCTGTGAAATGTGACCGCTAATGATGAAAACAAAGCGAGGGGTTTAGTCCAGGAAGTTACCCGGCGGTGGCAGGTAGTAAATTTCGTTCCTGTGACTGATAACGAAGGTAGTGGAATAGGGCGGTATGGACTGCACGAGTCGGAGTGCAATTCCAGGATCGTTCTAGGTCAGCAAGCAATGACGCAGAGTTGCCAACATAGAATGATTTTTTGACACCACCCTTTTGAACCGCGACTGGATGCAACGCCATCCTATTTGCATGAGCCCAGACAACTGCGGCGTCTAACAGTTCGTATTGAAATTCGATGGTGTCATCGATGGCCGCAAGCAATTTCATCAGCGTGTGATCTTCTTCTTTTAGGCGCAGAGTAAATGGCACAAGCTTTTGCTGTTGAACGGTCACCGGTAGATTAGCCTTTAGAAAGGTAAGTGGAAGTTATTGGCATTTTGTCCAACCAAACTCCAATTAGCAGTGTTTAAACGGTCACTGAGCACTGACCTTTTGACTAATCTATTGGCAATTCCTTTGAGCTATCGTCTGGGCTTTGATTGAGGAGCCCGACGTGATTGGCAGATTTCTGAAGAAAAACGAGCCCACCCGGGACACGGGAGTGCCCACTCTCAGACCGATGCATCCAGTTGCTCTAAGTGGTGCAGACCTATTAAACACGCCAGCCCGGCAATCATTGATCTCAAAGATCAAACGATTAGTTTCAGCAACAGATGTTGTGTGGAACAGACACTACCTTTATGCCATCCAACAGTTCGCAGAATTAGCTCAGAACCTGCCTGCGTCAGAGATTCATCATCATTCGGAGCAGGGTGGCTTGATTGACCACACGCTGGAAGCTTTGCATGCAGGAGTCAGAATTTCTCATGGGTATATCCTGCCTCCGAACGCTGAACCTGAGAACATTGGTCCTGGTGCAGACCGCTGGAGATTCGGTGCATTCATCGCGATTTTGGCTCATGACTTAGGCAAGATCGTTACGGATTTAGAGGTTGTTTACAGAGCCCCAAACTCAACTTTTCAACAGTGGTTTCCTTGGTATGGAAATCTGCCGGCCGGCGTTGAATATCAATATCGATTTCGCAAGAAAATAGAAAATTCGCGCCTCGCAAAGACACTCCACGAAAAGTCAGGAATGTCATTGCTGCCAAGATTGCTGACACCGGAAGCGACCAAATGGTTGTTTTCAGATATGGAGCTGGTCTCTCAACTGTTCAGCACAGTGTCGCATTCAACCTTTGGCGGTCATGTAATCGCAGAGATTGTGAGAACAGCCGATGGTGCGAGCGTGTCAAAAAATCTTGGAGCAAGTACCGGTAAGAAGGCGGACCACTCTTCCGCAGTGCCGCTACATGAAAAGTTGGTTGTGTCTTTGAGAAAGCTCGTGGCCGACGGGGATCTGATCCGTAATAAGCCGGGGGCCGCACTTTGGGTTACCGAGGAATGCACTTGGGTTGTTTCGAAGGCAACGATCGAAGCAGTTCGGGCCCAGCTGCTGAACGAGGGCCACAGTGGAATACCAAAATCAGTCGTCACTATCTTTGGGATCCTCAAGGATCATGAATGCATCATCGCGACGCCTGAAGGTGACAGCGTCTGGTATGCAGAGATAGATGACCCCGCGAAGAACTGGCGTCAGAAGTTGACGTTTCTGCGATTCAAGAACGAAGTTATCTGGCCGACCTCGCAACCGGATTTGTTCGATGGCACTGTTACTCCGATAGACCGTAACGGGAAACCTTTGGCCGAGGGACAGCCTCATGTAAGTGAGGCTGGCGAATCGAAAGTAGCCGCCGAAGGGAGCTTGGAGTCAGCACCCTCTCTGACATGCACTGAATCTGGCACCGCTCCCGTAAAGTCCCCAAAAATCAGCAAACCAGATAGTAGTAGGGAAGGGCAGCGTACCCAATCTCCGAAAGAAACAGTGAATCCGAAATCTAAAAGAACGACCACTAGTGAAGATGGTAGCGCGCCGGCAGAGGGGGGGCTTACCTCGAGGGATGCTGCGGACAAATGGAAGACTCGCCGACAAATCCAGGAAGAAGTGCTTCGCCAGAATGACTTTATCTCCTGGTTACTTCGCGGGATTGCTACCAAACGCATTCGCGTGAATGAGCCCAAGGCGCCTGTCCATGTGCTTGAGAACCATGTTGCTCTTGTGACGCCGGCGATCTTCAATGATTTTCTGGATAAAAATCGCCTCAAAAAGCAGATTTACGAGCGCAGAGCAGGGGACAAGCGGGTTTTCACACTGCTTCAGAAAGAAATTGAGGCGCTAGACATTCATCAGAGAGGCATGAACGGCAAGAACATTGTGTCAGTGAGTGTTGAGGGCATTCGATCCAAAAGTGAGCTTCGGGTTTACCTGCTCAATCGTGACTGCTTCCCGTCGCTACACAATTTCAACGCAAATCCTGCGATTAAGATTCATCTCTGAAGACAGGTGGCAACACTGCAGACTTACGATTGAAAGCGTCCACACTCTGGGCTCTCTTCCATCAAGCTGGAAAGCACTTGGTCCCGCCGCTGCGCTTTGGCGTTAAATTGAATTGTGAAAATTGACCAGTCCTCCGGAAGTGCTATTTTCTTGGAAAATAATGACATTTTTCGTCGACGTACTGAATCCAAACGAGCTGCTGTGGGTGCCTGGTCAGGCGAATCTACAATTGTTAAGTGGTGTCCGTCGTGGACGCTTGATATATTCCGGCATATCTTTTTTGTGATGAAATAAAAAAGACAATAAATTCTTGTCGATTTAATTCACTCCACTTGGCCGGAGACGGCGAGGCCAGCGTCAAAAAATGGTAGCCATGGAACAGGAAGAAGTTCAGAGCTTCGATTCTCCTGGCTCGCGTCTATCCCATCTTTTAGATCGGATTGGATTCAAAGAGCAGCGAGGAAAGATGCAGGATTTTTATCAGTACCTTCGGGATAAAGATCCGGAAAATTTTGGAGATCTAAGCTACAGCACCGTTCGTGGCTGGTTTTCTTTGTATTCGCCATCGATCAAGAAAATCGCGTTCATCGTAGATGCCCTCAAACAAAACTACCAAATTCCGTGCGATGAGAAACACCTGAAGACCTGGTGGAAGCTCGGTGGAATTTACCCGTTTTACCTGTCCGAAGCAGAAAACGCCGAAGAACTCGAAACTCTTGAGCCTGAGAGCAAAGAGGCGCAGAACAAACTGCTCTACCAAATCATGCGGCTGATTTCCGAGGAGGATGGCAGTCATCAGCACAGCCTAACTCGTGAGGAAATTCTTTCTGTGCTTGGAGCCACAACGGATTTTGCCAGGGACTTTGCAGACCCAAAACAAACCTTGGCGCCACAGCATTATCTGCGTGCAATAATTCGAGACCAGATAGCCAGGCAGTCAGACGTCAAAACCTAGTGGATTTATAACAAGTCGCGTAAGGCGGACGTCCTTCATCCGCCGCTTTGCGCGGCGTTATTTCGATTCGTCAGACTTGTTGTTGTTTTTCTTGGTGTCGGATTCCTCCCAGTTCATTTCATCTCGGATGCTTTGGAACTTTCTCAGAATGTCTTTTAAAAACTCGACCTCTGCGGCGAGGCTTTGATTGGCGTTCTCCAAAGCCTGGTTGGAACGCTGTGCGTCATCGAATGAGGATTTCAATTCGCTGTGCGACTCCATAACACGCTTTGTCTCCGATTCAGAATCTTGGAGGCGTCTCTCCAGGTCCTCAACAATAGACTTCTGAGTAGACAAAGACTCCTGAAGGTTTTTTGAGCTGGCCCGGGCATCGGACAGCTCTTGTTCTACACGCTGACGCTCAGCCGCTTCCAGGCTGGCATTTTCACGCTGTTTATCAACTTGCTCCTGAAGTCGCGATATCTCGGCTCTGTGCTCAGAAAACCGATCTTCAGCCTTGTTTCTGTAGCTGCTCGATTCCTCCTTGAGTTCGTCAAACTCTCGCTGTAGGCGAGATTGCTGCTGAGCATGGCGGTGTTCGAGTGCCGCTTTTTCGGAACTAGCCTGTTCAAGTTGTTTTTTGCGCTCAGTAATTTCTTCGCTCTGAGAGTGAATTTTTTCCTGCAGAGCTTTTTGCTTTTCATGGTTGGCGGCCGCAGCAATTTTGAGCTGCTGATTGGCGTCTTCGAGGCTGTCTCTCTGGCGTTCCACGTTAGCCAGTCTGGTCTCTAGCAACTCAACTTCCGACTGTTTACCTGACAGTTTCTCTTCAAGGCCTCTGGCCAGATCTTCGAGTTCTTGTCGCTGGGCTTCGAATTTAGCTTGCGCCTCAGCAATGGCTGATTGCTGTTCTTCTTCCAATTGAAAGATCAATGGCCGCACGAGCCTTGCCAGGTACTCCGATCGCTCAGCGTTAACATCTATTTCTGCCTGAAACTCTGAGTCTTCGTAGGTGGACTCTATGTCCAGGCCTTGGAGGTAGTGAGCAATTTTGGCGGTAGAGCCTTTACCGAGAACTTGGCGGATCCGGTATGGGTTTACCGGTCTACCGCTCTCTTGCAGCGTTTTAACGGCTTTGGTGATGTCTGCTTCGTTGATACTGGCTGGCCTACCCATAATAGAACCTGTTCATTCAATTAAAACAATGGCCTATAGATTTGAGCGCGGACGGTGTTGTCCTTCAAGGCGGTTTCTTTTTTTCGTTAGGCAGATAATACACTAACGGAACAAAAGAAACACCAAAGAAACAGGAATAAATAAAAGCGCGATAATAGGCATTATCCCATCTTATAAGTGTATAATTTCGGGTGAGGGCGCTTTTGAGGCTTTCCGGAGGGTAAGGCTGAAGAAAAAGGACGTAAGAACGTCAGGCTCGACCAGAGGTTATCTCAATGGTCTGTTTGTGCGGTTTAAGATTCTTCACACCATTTGTGGTGGGAAGATCAGGCCCAGGCAGCTGAGTGATTGGGCCTGAAGGCACCAAGCTGCAACTCCCAATGCCTTGGGAAATAATGCGCTGGCATTGGTCAAAAAGCAACCAAATCTTGGCGGCCGTGATTTCCGGTGTACTGTGGTCGTAAATGACTCGTTGGAGATGCACTTATGGCTTTGGGAAAATTTGAGAACGGAATTGAGGCTCACAAGAACGCAGTGGCGGACGCGATTGAACATCATGGCGTCCACGTTCGACACGTACCAGGTTACGCCTACACAGTGGGATGCTCAGATTTAGGATTGCCGGAGCTGCTGGTCGAGAATATGCCGCGCGATCAAAGTGACGAACTGCTGAAGCTTTTGTTCCTCGCCGCTGAGCGGCGGGATACACCGGCGAGGTCCTGGGATGAGGTTGCTGTGCTCACTCCAAAGCCAGGATTTGAGTCGATGCCACGTGATCAGGTAAAAGCACGGCTGTTTGATGCTCGGACACACTATGGGCATTGGAATATTTCCGCTGTGAAAGTATTGGTTCCGGGAGTTCTTCGTGACTGAAGATCGATTGGTGGATTTTCAATCTGCAAAAGAGGCCAGGGAGCGTCTCCGGGAGATCCTCACTTTTAACAGCCAGAATGGCTTCACTTTTGTTGAAGAAAGTTGGAGAGAAATCGGGAGCGCAACGGTGTACGTGGTGGACAGCGACATCAACGCCATTCATGTGTTTCCCTGGGCGCCGGGGAAAGTGTCGATAGAAATTCCGTCGACATCACGGCCTTGGGAGCTTCTAAACCTCTCCTTTGAGGTAATTGCAGATCCAAAAGTGTATGTGGACAAAACGCACCTTCTGCAAAGCGAGGCGATTGCCGCCACTGCTTTGGAAGCGGAGTGTTCCCTTGGAAGTGTAATAGCGGAACCGAGATCTCACATCCTTGCCATTATGGACTTATCTACTAAGTCGGGTTTGAAGGATCTGCACCAGTTGCGAGTTGAGAGCCTCGTGTTGCCGAGGCACCGAATTGAAGCGATTGTCGGAAAAAAATGTGGAAAGGAAAGTGACGGATAAAAAACTGATAACACAAACGCCGCCAACCCACGCCGAAGTTTTCGATCCGGAGGTTCTTGCTCAGTATCCAGTTGAAGCCCGAACGGCTCTACTAGATCTTCTTCAGTCGGCTGAATCGAAGAACACAAAAAAAGCTACCTTGCAGGCCGTCAGGCATTACATTGAGGTTTGGAAAGGCCCTCTGCCCTGCACGCCAACGGATCTGTCTTTTTATCTCAATGAATACGCGAGAAAGCCGAACGACAACGAGCTCGCGGAAAGCGAAGTTCTGGATAAGCGAAGAAACAAAGCCCTCAAAGGTTTTTCGGTGGCCACGCTCGAGCAGCGACGCAGTCTATTTGGGAGCTGGCACAAGCGCACCTTTGGGGATAATCCAAATAATTCAGATGCCGTCAGGGCGACCATGCGGTCCATCAGAGTGTCTTGTGGTGAACCCCAGGAGCAAGCCAATGCCCTACCCATGAGGATTCTAAAGAATGCTGAAAAAGAATTGCGTCAAAGTCGACAGAAGGCACTCGAGCATGATGATCGACAATCGATGCTTAAATTTTCCCGAAACCGAGCGCTTTTGCTGACGGCTTTCTGGTTTGGGTTACGAGCGTCAGAATTGGTCAATTTGCGCATCAGGGACGTGGATATGCATTGGGATGAAGACCCGCCTTGGATGCTACTTACGGTCCGGAGATCCAAGACTGACAGAGAAGGAAAAGGGCAAAGAAAGCATTTCGAAGCTTACCCGGCCAGACATCTCTGCCCCATGTACGCGATCAGGCAATGGAAGGAAGACCGATTTCAGGGAGTCAGTGACGACAAAAACACCGATGGTGATTACCCGTTATTTTCAAAAGTCGACCGCTGGGGTAACATCTGGACGAAGGGTATCAACGCGAATTCAATGAACACTCTTTTGGAGAAGCTGTTCAATGTTGATACGCAGACCGCTCAGGATCGCTACACCAGCCACTCTATGCGTCGTGGGCTGGCAAACTGGATGGATCAAGAAGATGCAAATCAAAAGGACATCATGGAATGGATCGGATGGCGTGATCCACGAACAGCTTTGAGATACCTGGACGCCAGACATAGCTCGCCGACTGCCCTGACCAAGGCAAAGCTAGCGAGAGGTCGGAATGATGAATCGGACAACTCCTAGTCATTACTGATGAAGGGCAGAGGCAAATTAAGCCTATTCCCAAATCCTGAGATCTACGGCGATAATGGCAGCTTCTATCCTGGCCCAAAAGACAGGCCGCTTGCAGCGGTCAACAAATCGCGGTCAGCCTTACAACGTCTTGCCACCCTTTGTCCTGGATAACAGTTTTCTGACGATGGAACGCTTGGCGGCCTCCTTTTCCGGTTGAGATTTTTGGTCGATGATTCTTTTGAATACTTCTTCCCGGTTGATTGCGACCTCGGGTGGGGCATCAATTGAAAGCTTCACCCTTGAACTGTCCAGTCGTGTAACCGTGATCTTGATGTTGTCGTTGATGATGATGCTCTCGAACAGCATCCTTTCTAATGTCAGTGCCATGACGAATGACGTCCTTGTGAGATGAATCAGGGGTTGCTGTAAATGAGTTCGCTCTTGGCGAAGACTCGTAAAGGTTGAGCTTCCTTAGCTCTGTCCTTCCTGAATCCGGCATAGACTTCTATAGCTTCTATACCAGGTATCGCGTTATAGGCCGTTCTCTTCGTGAGCTGTGCATACGCATCGAGGGGATTGGTTGAGGGAACGTCGAAGCGGTAGACCTTAGACTGGTCAGTAATGATGTCGATGCTGAACGCATGGGCCCGTCCTGGGCGTACACCGCGGCTTTTAACATCACGGGCAAAGAGCGTGCTGGCCAGGCTCTCAAGGTAAAGGCTGTCGATGTGGCCAGTCAGGCTGAGACCTTCAAGGAAACCGGAGAGACGGTAGCGCCACTCGATTTGTCCAAACTCGGAACATGCTGGTTTAAGGTTGTTCAGATACTCCAGTATTACTGAGCTAGCGCCGAGCAAACGGCTCTCGATGTCGCAAAACAAGTCAGTGATCTGTTGCTGATTTAAAGCGGTCATCAGAAAGGTTCACTCATGCACTGGATGTGTGTGGATTGATCAGCTCGTAAGGTAACTCGCTGTTTGTGAGTACCCAGTCCAGCTTTTCTTGATAGACCGGATTGCTGATTTCTGGATACACGTAAACCACCGTCGGGGTCTCCGTGTCGGTCAGTAGGACCGACGCCAGGACTTCGGTGCTTTTAAGGTTGTAGCGAAGACATTTGGTGAAGTAGCGACCCGTGGCACGGTACCTCTCCACCAGGTCCAACTCTTCACGGTTTTCGAAAGGCAGCCACTGAGCATCGACCGTCATCAAGGACAGCGTGTCAGCTTGTAAATTGCCGGTAGCAGATCGGGTGAACGTGGTGATACAAAGCAAATGGATCTGGGCGTCTTCAGCAAAGAACGCCAATTCGGTCCCGTAGTTTTTCTCCATGCGACGATAAATGTCGTCGGCAAGATAAATAGGCACGTCCGGCATGTGTTTGATGATCATTCGATGTCCAAACCGGGCCGGCTCGAACGCTTTCACCTCACCTATCATCAAACCCAGGGGTTGGTCTTTGGCAGTGGACTTGAGATCAGAAAAGAATTGAGCACGCCTCCGGAGGATGTCGTCTTTATGATCCACTGAAAATGGCTCGGGAATGAGCAGCGAATCTGCTATCGCTCGCCGGCCCGACATTTTCCCTTGGGCGGCCTCAAGCAGATATTTGCGGACCACGAACCAATTTCTCTTACCCGCCATCCGGGGAGACCAGCGATTTAATCCGGCGTCTTCATAGAGAAGATGTAAAAGCGATCGTACAGACAATTTAGCTGGATCGGATTTCGTAGTTGGCGCCTGACTGGATTGCCCCTTTATTGGCGAGGCGACGGGAGCGGTTCCGCGTTTGCTCAGACTGAAGTCCAGCCGAAGCTTGGTAATGCCGCCATCCTGATCTTCTTCAATTGCTTTTTGACCCAGTGCGCCGCGCCCCGATAGTTCAGGTGGAATCTCGTAACAGTCGCAGTTCGGGTCGTGTTGTGGCCCGGTAAACGGCATCCGCTTCACCAGGAAAGTGCCATCGTCCACTTTGGACACATAGAGCGGAAGTCCCGGATCCTTGCAGCCACAGAGAGGCCTTGTTCGAGTGCGATAGGCAGAAGCAAGAAGTGCTTGTCGCTCGGGATGGTCCGGCGGCACCAGCTGGTCGTTCAGAATGAATGCCACCTGGGCCATATCAGCCTCGTTTTCCGAAAGCGGACGGAATGATCAGGGCTTCTTGATTGGTCAGCCCATTGCCGGCTTTTTCAAGAAACAGACTGTTTACGACCGGATCTTTGCGAGCCGCGCTGTAGATAACATCCAAAACCTCTGGAGCCGTTGCAGACTGCGGCGGATTCAGTTGAGCCAGAGAGCGTGCGACGCTAATCCTCTCAGCCAATGCATCCGCTTTGACCTGTTGGAAATGCGCGGGCGGGTTGGCGTTGATCGTATTGGAGCTTAACGTCTGTTCTTCTGAAAACAGGTTCTCCAGGCTGAACTTAGGTAAGGGACCGGGTGCGGAGTAGAACATAGGAAAGGTGTAATACGAGGCCACCACACCAAGAATGAAACCAAAAAGTAGTCTAATCATTGCGTGAGGCCCCTTCCCTTGCCTGTCAGATCTTCAATGCGGTTTTGGTTCGCCCGGCGAGGCTTTTCGCCACGTCGGCCGGTGAGATTGGTGACTCATCGTTCACCCACACGGTTATTGTTATCTCGCTGGCATCAGCATTTTGCTTTGTGATGTTGTGATCAATGACATAAAGCGCATCGCCATGCTGCCGGTGTGCCCGCATGCGGTAGTAAACAGATGGCTCTGAGTCGTAGGCCCAGGCAAAGGTCTTCATTTTCGTTTCGGCCAATGATCCCCATTCCTGGCGGATTTCCTGCTCGGACTGGTACTCGTATTCCTTTTTGATTCTGATAAACGCCACATCGACGTTAACTGGTACAGAAAAAGAGGTCGTGGATTCAGTAAAGGTCTTTCTGCCGGAAGACGAACCAGCCGAGCCTGAAGAGTCGGATTGAGCGGTCGCCTGGTAAGACGGTTTGTAGGTGCTGCCTGGAATTGACCCGTCGTGGTTCAGGGGTTCACCCGTCAGCGGGTTATTGATGCAGGTCACGCATTTTCCACCAACCATCACATGTTCGGTTGTTGAGCAGCCAGTTAAGGTCGCTGCCAATCCCAGTGACAAAGCTAGGAACTTAAATTTCATGAAGTTTCTCCACAAGATCGTAACTGTGTTTGCACACCAGGATCAGGGCAGACGACGAGGAACCAGAGGACAGAAAACCTGATTGCGACCGCCCATGAAGCTGACATTGATTGTGCCGCTACTGCTGCGAGAAACCATCAATCAAAAGGTCACTACTCAACGACCTTTTAAGTTCGGTGCCGCGATGACGATGTCACTAACATGACAACGGGAGGAGATCTCATCCTTGATTCTTGCCCGAACCACTGGGGTACGGCGCTTCCATGCAATTGAGGAATTCAAAAAAATAGTGCCCCGCAAAGGGTGTCATGGCAACTTTTAGGTAGTTTCCTTGGACAATAAAAGCGGTTAATTGTGGGCTGCGTCATGTTTTTACGGGTTATTCCCGTCAGGTAGGCACATCGTCTTTTTATAAATCGGTCATTAGGGCCCGAGGTTGCCCAAAGCCATCATGCTGACGGCAGTGAGATTTCAAAGGATGCCCCTTCTAGGCTTTCAGCCAAGATAATTTCTCCGCCCATTTGTTCCACCATCTTTTTGCAGAGAGATAGACCAATACCAAGACTGGTACTTTCGGGACCAGGATGGAATGGGGTAAAGAGCATTGGGATAACGGACTCAGGTATCCCGGGGCCATTGTCAGATACTTGTATGCGGTAAAAGGATCCATCAGATCGCTGATCTGAAGTTGCGCAAATACTGATGCTAGGGTTGGGAAAATCGCTCCGTGCAAAAGCATCCAGCGAATTGCCTATGAGGTTGCTTATCGTCTGAATGAGCGCGTTTTTGTTCCCAATCACAAAGGCTTCGGACAAGCCCTCATGATGGACAACGACTTTGGCCAGTCGATCCCGATGAAGGGCTTCGGAGCGATCAATCACCTGTTCAAGGGATACCGGCTCCAAAACGGGTGTGTTCTCAGGCGTGAGAAAATCCTTCAAATCAGCAATCAGGTCGCTGATTCTCTCGAGTCCGATTTTCGCATCATCTAGAGCTTCGGCCCGGATATCGGGGTTCGTTTGTTTAACCGCAACCCTCAGGGCACTCAAGGCTATGTTCAGCGGGTTACCTATTTCATGGATCAGCGCGCCAGAAAAGCTCGATAGAGATCGCCATTTCTCGGATTGAATCAGTTGCGCCTCCGAGCGACTCAGGTCATCCATTGCTATTTGCAACTCGGCATTCCGGTCACTCAGCACCCGTTCCAAATTTGCACGATTGACCAAATTTTTAACTCGCGCTCGTAGTTCTACCCAACTAAACGGCTTGGCAATGAATTCGTCTATACCAAGATCCAGTGCATCCTGTTTCAGCGTGTCTCTGGCGTTGGCAGTCACCAAAAGGATTGGCGTGGTCGATGTGTCGGAATATCGTTTCATTTCCCTGGCGATATCCAGGCCATCCTTACCTGGCAACATGTGATCGAGAAGGACCACGTGAGGTCTCAGTGATTCAATTTCCTGCGCTGCTGAACTTCCGTCTTTGAGCCAAACAAGGTCGTAATCGGCTTGAAGAGCATCGAGCATCATTGAGGCAATGTCGTTCTCATCCTCGACGAGAACAAGCAGCGGCTTCCCCTCTGACCGGTATGTTTTGTTGGCTGTCTCTGGCGTGGTGTGAACATCGAAATTCAGCAGGTAATCCCTTTCGGCATCGCGACGAATGTCGTTGTTCGCCGTCTCTTTTGGGTCAATAGCATCGGTCTGGTTCTGAGCCAGTGGGATTTGAAGCGTAAAGCTCGAACCCCAGCCCAGGCGACTGTAGACAGCAATGGTCCCTGAATGCGCTTCAACGATTTCTTTCACTAAGGCGAGCCCTATACCCGTCCCTTGTGCCTTACGTGTTGTAGAGCCATCGACCTGTCGGTACCGCTGAAAGATCATGTCATGGTTTTTAGGATCAATGCCGACCCCGTTATCCTTAACCTTCAATGTCGCAAAGTCATCAGCGATCGCAAGTTCAACGTCAATCTGGCCGCTACCGGGATCTGTAAATTTGTAGGCGTTTTGAATCAGGTTAAAGCACACGCGCTCTAACTGGCTTTCATTACCGTCCACCCATACGGGATGAGGCGGGGTAACGGCATTGAGAACCCGGCTGTTATTGTTGCCGAACAAAGGCGCGAGCTGATCTGTGCAAATGTTGAGGATGGATTTTAGGTCAACCCGTGTATAGCTATCCTTGGCAAGCGTTGTGTTCTCAAGAACCATGAGCTCCAGCAAATCGTTCACGAGTTTGATCAACCGGCCTCCGTTGCGAACGATTTGTTCAACGACTTTTCTTGCTGAGGGAGGTAACTGGCCAGACTGCTGCTCAAGGAGATGTTTTGCGGGACCAACGATTACAGCCACTGGCGTCCGTAGTTCGTGGGAAACATTGGCGATGAATTCGGACTTTCGACGATCCATTTCCTGGAGTGCCGTATTGGATTTTTGTAACTCGACTTCCTGGGCATAGGAATAGAACCGGATTCTGTAGCCGAAATAGGCGGCGATCACGGCAATGACGCCGGTCAGAAAAATAAAATATCCGTTGATGATGACGATCCGCCAAGACCCATCCGGAACACCGGCCAGAACGCTGACAAATAGGTAGGAAAGAATCGCAAATAAACTGTATGCGAGGGCTTCTTTAAAAGTCAGGCCCATAATGAAACCGATGCCGATTAGAACCAGGTTGATGCCGGCGTAATAAGGTGAGACCGCGCCCTCGGTGACGTAGATAATCACGGCCACGGTGGCGATGACTGATCCCGTAAAGATGGCCGTGATTTTAAAGACGTGAGGCCTCATAGAATCGAGGGTCGTGACAAAAAACATGATTGACAGAAACACCACCTCGCCGACACGAAGCGCTGCAAATTCGACAAAGTATTCGGGATAAACGATGTAATCGAGGGGTATGCCGAGCGTGACAATGATAATGCTAACAATACAGCCGATCTGATTCAGGTACGCCCTATCGATCCAGTTCTGAGCCTCAAAACTTTTATGGTGCTCCTCGAGATGGCTGAGGTCTCGAAATGCGGGACTGAACTGTCCCAGCATGGAATAGAGTTTGGTTAGCATTCAATTTCTGCTCAACACGCGATCCATGAATGATGTAATTGCTGTCTCGTATTCAGGCCAGTTTTCGAACATCGGCATGTGCCCGCTATTGTCGATTAGTGCAAGGTGGCCGTCCGGAAACTTATTGGCAAGCTCCTTTGTGCGCTCGACAGAAACGTAAGGGTCACAGTTGCCGCACATCACCAGAGCTGGGCACTGAATGTTGGGGATGGTGGCGCTGAGATCCATGTTGGCCAAATCGCGAAAGTAAATGCCCATTGATGCACCGCTGATCTTTTGAAGCGCGGTGAAATAATACGGTAAGTAGGCCTGGAAGTCGGGACCATTGATGACCTTTCTGGGCTCGGCCATGACGTCCCCGATAAAGATTTTGTGTATGCCCGCGGTCAGCGAACTCGCACGCAGTGAGGGTGCAATCAAAGCGCGACCAAAGGCACCCAGTTTGTTTGCCATCCATTGAAACAGGGCATAAATTCCACCCTCCTCTTTGCCAGTAGTGGCGCCACCTATGGAGATAAGAGCTTTTACTCTCTCAGGACAAACTGCTGCCGCGGCGATGGCAGCGTGCGCACCAGTAGAGTGGCCTACAAGAATGAAGGACGACTCTGGGGTTAATAGCTGATCCACCTGCTGTATGACTGCATCGGCCAAGCTGTCCGCCGAAAGCTTGGTGGATGAAGAAAGTGGAGTTGCCGGATAATGTCCTGGAAGCCCGATGATATATATCGGACGATCTCCAAATACGGAAAGGTGGTCAGGCCACCAGAAATAGATTGAACAGAGCAGACCGTGAATAAGAACCACTGGAGTACCAGGCGCCTGCTTGTTGAAGACAAGACAGGTCATGCCGGCTACTTTGACCTCCTCCGGTGTGCTGTGGTCCATATTAGAGTCCTTTCTGAAAACATCATTTAAACAGCATGTTAGCGATTTTATGTCGCTTTTTGCGTGTCGAACCACCCAAATTTGAAAATGCGCTGTCGTTCCACATTTTCTGCCATCAGAAAGTTGATTAGTATTAAGTCCCTGGGACTCCAAAGCCAAGAAACACTTGCAAGCAGGGACGAGCATGCCGAACTGGAAGCCGCGCATCGTATGTGCACAACCCGAGAACAATCCTTTCAAGCACGATTTGTCCGAGCTTGGTGACATTATCCCTTTCCGCTACTGCGATGGGAGCATTCTTCCGCAGGCCGACATCCTGGTCATGATTGAGCCTCCTCTCGATTGGCTTGAGCGCGCTGAGACTGAGTGCAAAGGTGAAGTTATCTCCCTATTGGCGATGTCCGAACCAACGGCACAGCACATCCGTGCTGCATTGAATCGTCTGGATGTGGCTGCAATTTGTGGTTTGGATGAAACTTTCGAAAAAGTAGAGTCCTTGCTGGGGCAAATCTGGGCCGAGAAAGCGAAAAGAGATCTTTTCCCCGCGGAGCTTGCAGGCTGATGGATCTAATACGAGTTGGATTGATCGACGACGAGCCTCAGACGCTCAAGATGTTCCATTGGGAGTTTGGCGATCGATTCGATGTCCATACGTTTATCAGCGGCGAGGAAGCGCTGAACGCGCTGGATAAAGGCTTGGAATTCGACGTAATTATCTCAGATCAGCGAATGCCGAAGATGGCCGGTGACTCGGTGCTTGTCGAAATTCGGCGTCGATGCGAACACACTCAGTTGTTAATCACAACCGCCTATGCAGACGTTGAGCCCTTGCGCCGATGTGTGAACGATGCGGGTGTGATTGGATACATCGAAAAGCCCTGGAAGCCCGAAACAGTAGTTGAAATGGTGGAACATGCCCGGGCCAATCAGCTAAGAAAAAAAGCTGAGGATGAAAAAACCCAGGAACTTGTAAATGTGTGGCGCGAGGCCATCATTGAGAGTCGGATGAAGGATGTCCGGCTTGTGTGCGAAACCTTGGCTATTCCTGCTCACATAGCTGAGAAATATCGGGATGTGGTGACAAAAATCGCGATTGAGTACGAGGCGCACTGGACTGATGTAGGGCTGCTGCCTATTGATGAAGATGATCGTCTCTCGCTCGATTTTCTTCGCGCGGCAGGGAAGATCAAGGCTGAAAGCGATAAATCGACCCGTCACAATCACAATCCAAAGATTCCTTTGGCCCTCTCATTGGAGCTAATCACACGATGTAAGGGCGAGAAAGGACCTTCATTTGACGTTACCAGGGAAAAGGGCCGCATGACGTTAAACGCCGATGCAGGTGGATGTTTTGGTGATTCGTATCTGGATCCGCTTGCGGCACGGGACAGTGAGACGCTGTTCCGGAACGCTTTATTGTTGCTGGCATTGGATGAAATCGAAAAGAGTTGTGGAAGCCTCAAGATTGACCAGCGGAACGATCGGTTGATGGGCTCCATCACGTTTCAGGTATAGCAAAGGTCTACGGATGGATCAGGATATTCTTATTATTCATCAGCATCGCTTGATGCTGGACATGCTGGAGATGGGCTTAAAAAAGCAGTTGCCGCAATTAAACATTGCCACCCAATTGTCCATCGACACCGCACAGACCACCCAAGAAACGAAACTAGTCCTGATCGACATCGAGCAGCTGAACAAGGTTTCCTTCAGAAATATAGGGCCACTGGTAAATCGTCATCCTCGTGCTCGGATAGTGGTATTAGGATCGCATGCCCGTCCTGAAGTTTTGCTCGCGCGCGGTGTCCACACGGTCATCGATTTAAATCATTCTCTTGATGATACTGTGAAACGTGTGGAGAGCATCCTTGCCGGTCGTGGGAGCGGCCTTATGGTATGCAAGGAGTTTGAGCAGTCTTCATCCTCCATATTCGATTGCCTGTCAGAGCGTGAGCGATTGGTTCTGCGCGAGTTATGCTGCGGTCAGAAATCTGTGAACATCGCCACAAAATTGGATATTTCCCCACAAACGGTTCATTCCTACGTGAGCAGAATTTGCACGAAATTAAACGTCGAAACCCGGCAGGAGAGCGTGTTCCTGGGCATGCGTCATTTTGAAGCACTGCAAGCAATGTAATATTTTTTTACATTTGTCTTATTTATCCTACAGATCTCCAAATAGCCTCCTAATACACTCGATTTAATCCAATCATTACGCGTGGTTAACGTGGATGAATTGTGAGAGTTAAATTGGTTGTAGAGGTAATTATCTAATGTCGTACCGCATTCTGATGGAACAGAGTGGGCGGAAATTTGATGGTGCAGGGATTGACCGCTCAGAACCTACCATTGATCAGGCAACTGATCTGAATATCGATTACTCATTCATTGGCGCCGACGATCACAGGTTGCGTGTACTGTTGGTGGATGACAACGAAGCATATCTCCAGCAGATGACCCGTAGGTTTTCCCCTAAAACCGGGGTTATCAGTCAGGTTCAGCTGACCACCTGTAATGACCCGGTCCTGGGCATCGCCCACTTAGAGGAATCGACCTACGACATGCTGTTAATCGACTACCACATGCCGCAAGTGGATGGGATCAAGCTGTTTGAATGGCTGAGACATGACAGGACGCATCCGAATCAGGAAATCTTCAAAGTCATGGTGACGGCGGATCCTAACGTGCCTCAGACAACGCGGCTCAGGATTGTGAACACCGGTGCGAGAGTCGTTTCCAAAAGCATGTCCACCGAGGACTTGAGGTTACTGGTTTCGGAAGTGATGCTTCGGAACAGCAGTGTTTATCGCCGTTCGGTCGTCTAAACTGTACGTCAGCTTTACCTCGTGAAGTAAGGAAGCCTCTCGGGATTATTGGGTTTAAATAATAACGGATGCTGTGGTTCTCCCCACTGAGTTGTGCTCCGCGAGAGTTGGCAATAAAGCCGCTTCCCGCACATTGCATGAACGCACAACGGAGAAACCCATGGCCAAGAAAATAATCTTTATTCACGGACGAGCCCAGAAGCCAGCCGAAAACGATCTGAAAGCGCTCTGGTACGAGTCTGTTTCCCACGGACTTCAAAGAGATTTTGGTGACGCAGGACAAACGCTCTTCGACAATGTCACCAAGGAATTCGTCTATTACGGCAATTTTTCGAATGCTTTCCTTGGCGTACCGGATGAAGACCCGGCCAGTCGCTTTAAGGCCCTCGAGACACTGAAAGGCTACACCAAAGGTCAATTCGGAAAATCGACCTATAAAAAGGTGTCAAAAGCCGGATTTCTGAAGGAAGCGTTGGCTGACACGTTTTCGGCCGTTTTGGGCAAACTGCACTTGGCTCAGCCGCTAATCGCCGCCGTGGCGCCGGACATGGCGCATTACTGGGAAGAAGAAGAATCCTATTTCGGCAGCGACATCCGAAACACACTCACTCCCCGGCTCCAGGCCGCCTTTGATAACGATGATCAGATTCTCCTCGTAGCTCACAGCCTGGGCACCATGATCAGCTACGACAATCTCTGGAAGTTTTCCCACTATGGTGAGTACCGTCATCAGTACGGAAGCAATAAAAAAGTCGACCTTTTCATCACGCTGGGCTCGCCACTGAGCGACGAAAATGTGAAGGCAAAGCTGAAAGGGGCTGATCACGCAGGACGCAAGAAATATCCGACTAACATCCGTCAGTGGTGCAACATTGCTGCGGAAGACGATTACATTTCGCACGATGGAAAGCTGCGCAACGACTACAAGGACATGATGAAGCTCGGCATGGTCAGTGGTGGTATTCGCGATATCCACCCTATCTACAACCTGAATGTCCGCAACGGTAAATCCAACCCACACTCATCGATTGGTTACCTGATAAACCCGAAATTCACGGAAGTTTTACACGAGTGGCTGTCCAGGCCGGATACGCCAGCGAGCGCTGACGACTAGATCGGCGAGTCAGCTTCGGGCTACAGGTATATCGGACCACCTGGTCGTGTACGCGGGGGATAAATTTTCCCGGCGCATTTGCCAGCTTTTGTTTTTGTGAATTTGTCGCCCGAACTGAACGGTATTCTTGCCGGAGATGCTGTTGATTTTGTCCAGGGTCCGCATCAGCGCCTGATCTCGCTTTTCGTCCTCAATTCGACTAAAAAAGTCGGACTGGCACGCCCCGGGCACTCGAAAGTCGGAAAGCACGATACCTGCTTTGTTGTATTTATAGCCATCGCGCCAGAGTGCTTTGGCGAGAGTCACAGCTTGTCTGCAGATCTCGCGGGTGTCCGCGGTTGGATACGGCAGAGCAATGCCCTTCTGGTTCGCATAATGCTCGCCCGACCGGTACCGACTGGTCGACATAAACGCTGCCAAGTAGCCACATTCACGATTTTCCCTGCGTAGCTTTTCGGCGGCTCGGGTCGCATGGTGGGAGACCGCCGAAAGCATCGAGTCCAGATCGGTCACCGGCGTGCCGAAAGATTTTGAGCAGAGGATCTGCTTTTTGGCCGGGGCCACTTCCAGGAGGTCTTCGTGGCACGGAACCCCGTTAAGTTCTCTCACGGTGCGCTCTACAACGACTGAAAAATGCTTTCGGATCCATTTGGGATCGGCGTCCGCCAGCTGGAGCCCCGTTTGAATGCCAAGATCCGCCAGCCTCTTGCTCAGCTTAGAGCCGATTCCCCAGATCTCGCCGGCCGGCACCAGCTTGAGCAGACGGCGCTGCCGGTCCCGATCGGTCAGATCCACCACCCCACGGGTCGCCGGGTACTTTTTGGCGCCGTGATTTGCCAGCTTTGCCAGCGTGGGGCTGGGCGCTACGCCTACGCAAATCGGCAGACCGGTCCATTGCCTCACCACGTTCTTGATTTGATGCCCGAAATCCTCATAGGATACGACCGATTCGATGCCTGTCAGATCAAGGAAGGCCTCATCGATGCTGTAAGGCATGACCCCGGGCGAGAAGGTCGCCAGGGTCTGGATGAAACGAAAACTCATGTCGCCGTAGAGCGCATAGTTTGAAGAGCAAACCACCAGGCCGTTTTTCTCGACGTGCTCCCGCAACTCGAAGATCGGCTGTCCCATCCTGATACCCAGCGCCTTAGCTTCGGCATTGCGTGCCACCGCGCATCCGTCGTTATTCGAAGCCACGACGACCGGACGACCCACCAATGAGGGATCGAACACGGTTTCACAGGCCGCGTACATCGCATTCACATCGCACAAGGCGAAGATTCGTTTCATTTCAGAGTGCATGCACGACGGTGGTTACAACCCCGAAAATTTCGAGTTCATCCTCATCGCGAAGCGTGATGTCCGGGTAATCGTCGCTTTCCGCTCGGAGGACGGGTTTGCTGGGAAAACTCAAATCGAGTCGTTTGCACACAAACTCCCCGTCAACAGAGGCAATGACGATCTTCCGATGTCCGGGCGGGAGGCTGCGATCAACAACCAGCACGTCCCCGTCATGAATGCCGGCCTTTTCCATCGATGAGCCAGACGCGCGGACAAAAAAGGTGGCGGCCGGCGTGCGAATGCAGAGGTCATCCAAGGACAGAGTTTTTTCAATGTAGTCCTGGGCTGGCGACGGAAAGCCCGCCTTGACGGTATCCGCGTAGAGTGCAATCGAACGTTGGAACTGTTCGGCGGGACGGAATATTTCTTTGATCAACATCTTTGCGTTCCGACTGATTCACTGTATGGATACACAGTATATTTATTCAGAGCGCGAGAGGCGACCCCTGCTTTCGGGTTATGCATTTTTATACCAGATCCGCCTTGAGTATCGCTGATTGCCAGCCCGCAACTGCGGAGAATGCCGCCAAATCTGAGCGGGCTTTTTCGTCTCAAGCAATGCGCGGCGAAGCCGTGCCCAGGTTATGTAAGGTTAAGGTAGGAAAAGGAAGGAAAAGACAGGCTGACCAAAGATGCGATTAACGGGAGGTTGCGACGGACTCCGTTATTGGCTGATGCCAATAGGCTGATCTGGTATAAAACACCATCTAATATCAGCCAACAATGTGTCTACCACCATCAAACTGCTAGGGTTGGAAGGACTCAAGCGACAAAGTGAGCACCACCGGCATGAGTTTACGAATGGTCGTTGAAAAAATAAGAGAGGATCACGGTGATGCTTCCGCGGTTCCTGAGTTTGATCCGAATAACGGTAATGACAAGATGCGAAGTTTCTGTTTCTGTTCGAGGCCCCAGGAGCAAAAGCGGTGAAAACCGGATACATCTCTTTTGATAATCCTGACCCATCGGCCAAGAACTTCAGGCAGCAGCTTGAGTCTGCCGGCATTGAGCGCCGCGAAATTGCTATCTGGAACACAGTCCCCTGGTACATCGGCAATAAAAGCAGGTCCTCGATTCGGCCGGCCAAACACGCTGACATCCGCTCGGGGATGGCATACCTTGAGCCAATCATTGAGGAGATGCCGAAGTTACGATGCATTGTTTTAGTGGGTGGTGCTGCGAGGAGTGCGCATATCTTCCTATCGCAGGTAACTGAAGCACGAATACTCAGCTGCCATCACACTTCAGCAAAGGTCATGAATACCAATCCTGCCGCTGCGCAGGAAAATGTTCGCGTCTTTCAGTTCATGAAACAATCAGTGGCAGACTGATTTCAGGATCTGACCCTACTCCACCGGTCACCATCGTATCGTTTGAATACACCTGAGTGACTTCCGAACGCCAGGACTGCGTTTGCCGCGAGGACCTTGAGATAGCCGGCAACGACCTTTTCCGGATCAGGAACGTTTCTGACGTCTGCCTCGGACAGCTTATGTCGTGATTTTATGAGCTCTGACACCTCAGCTGGCCAGGGAAACTGGCGAACAACTTCATTCAGAATTTCCCGAGCCGTGAATTCCCGGTCGATCCGCATCTTGGGCAGGCATTGCTCCATGATGAAACCTTGCCAGGCAGAGCGAGGTACAAAGAAAATCCACTCTCCATCGACCGGAACGCTTTTGCTGCCCTCAGCCGGTGGCATGACGTAAGAGGACTGCCTTTCCTTCAGGCGCAACAACTGGCTTTTGTATTTTTGGTGCGCCAGAGCGTCACTTTTAAACGAATCCTTGGATTTCAGTTTTTGCGAGGCTTGGCGGCGGGCCTGCTCTCGCATTCGGGACATTTCGGCGTGATAGGCACGCTTCTCTTCAGCCGCTTTTCGTTCGGCATGCTCTTTGGCGATTCGCTCAGCCCGTGCTTCCAGCTCTTGGCGAGTTTCAACGGTGCGTTTTAGATCGTCGTATAGGGAGCAGCGGTGCCAACAGCGCTCAGCGTTCAGGATAACTTCGTCAACGAAGGCGTCTTCGTCATACACGGTTTCAACGGGGAGTTGACTCAGATTGATCTCGACCAGGTTATCCAGGGATTCTGATTTTTCGGCATCCACTGCGTGAGTAACGCGAATCTCAATGTGCAGCGGAGACCCGTTTTTCAGAATGGCCGTAAGATCGGGACGCCATCGGCCTTGCTGCTTCTCGGCCTCTACCTCAACCAGCTGCACATCCCTTTCTGGATAGTGAACAGAGGATCGAATGGGCGGTTCATCCTCGATCGGAGTGAGTTCGAAGGGAATCCTTAATGGAGGGATTCGAAGCCTTCGTTCATCGAGAATGACCTGCTTGGCCATGAGGTGTACGGCGGTTTCGTATCCACCGGCGCAAGTTTCAGTGCGAAAGTGTGAAAAATAGGCTCGCTTCAGTTTGCCCTGGTTTGCGATCAGCGTCGCCTCACACGCCGGACAAATGCACCCACAGGCTTTTCCAGAGGACACATCATCCGGTCGATAGAGGCGCCCTTCCCTCAATCCAAAGGGAACCTTCAGATTACCGGATCCTTGTTCAGGCAATTCACACCTCTATGTGCGTATTAAGACCATGTCCGGTCTGCGAACGTTCCAGAACTTCAGCAATTCCTGGTTCCTGGGTCAATCATCAAAAGCTTCGGGTTCTTCCCAGCGCCAAATGGTGTCTATGCGAGACCTGAGTTGTTCATCTGATTCACCATCTCTGAAAAACATCGGTCGATCCACGGGCAGGTCGTAAACGCCAAGGGCAATCGCTGATCTTGGATCCCAGCTGTGGTTCACGGATTCACGGCACGCAGCACGATAACGAGCAGCAGCCATTTCTCCGTAGCCAAATCTTTCAGCCGCCTGCTCTAAGCGATCCCAGTGTTCAATGCACAGTCCTTCTTTCTCAAAAAGCCAGGCGGACAGGATCCAAGCTTCATTAGGCGCTTGAGCAGCCGATTGAGCAAGAGTCAAAACCTCGCCCTGACCGAGCATCCTTGGAATTCGAAGTGCATCAAGATCAGCGCAATGGCACAGCAATTCGTGGAACGGAGAGGACGCCTCCGCAGTATCGATTTTTCGGGGATATGCCGACAACCAAATTGCCGCCAGCAGTTGCCAGCGTTCATACCTCTCATACTCCGGTGGTTGGCCCTCGGCATCGAAAGGTCCGACCAAGTGCTCGATTGCCCTAAGACTGGCAAGTATTTCGCCCAGATCCGGAATCTCACGCCATGTGTAGGTGTCCATTTGCGCTACGTAGTGATTCAACGAAGGCGCTTCGGTGACCAGGCGCACGGCAAGTTCCAGGTGGGTGTTATAACTGATCTGGGAAAACTCGGCGGCATTCGATTTACGAGCCGCCCTGACGTTTGCTTTAAGAACGTCAAAAGGACTATCAACCATGATTGTCACTCCATGGCTCACTTGGCTGCCTTTTCATCTGAGCCAAGAGTAAATCAGGTCGAATTGTAGAGGGAGTTGTTCACGCCGCAGCAGCGCAGGCCATCCGAAAGCCGTCCATAAAGTACCGTTACAGACACTCAATAACAAGGTAAAAGGGGGACTCTACGGTTTCGGTCAAAACGATCCTTGGAGGTTAATTCATTCACTTTCGACAGTTAATGCTTGTAGGTGCCAGAGAGTGATTGCATCTCACCATCTATGTCTTCAGCTTCGACTGTCCGACTTTTCCCTGGTCCGTTCAGTTTGATAACTTTCCCGGCAACTCTTGTAAAGTTCTGACGAAAGGTCAGGTAATCACAGAGAGACTGGCCTCCCCCGAGCCAAAGCGATCCTACTTCGTCTGGTGACAATTCGGTAGCGGTGTCCAGAGGATCTTCGTAATTGCGTGGGTAGCTGAAGAAACGGAACACCTCACTTACTATGCGGGCGGGTATCCATTTTCCCGTATGCTTGTCTTGGGAATCTGCATACGCCGCCTGACCAAGCGTAAACCCCTCGTACTCTGCACCTAAGAAAAAACTGGGCGGGATCTGCTCATCTTTGTATAACGCCATTTCGGCAAAGAGGTGGCGCTGGTAGTCGTGCTCCGAATCAAAGATTCTCTTATGCGCATCAACGGTGGCGAGGGTCTTCAGTTGTTGGGCATGTTTCAGAAGCCTTGCTGACGTCACCCACGAAATGCGATCGTTGGTTAGCTTGCCCTCGGGGTCAAACAAAACAGACCTAGCTTGATCCATGAGCTCGAGGGCTTTATCGAGGTAGGCTTCCGATTTGTCGAACTCCATTTTCTTTCGATGCCCCCACAAGGCGATCCCGGCCGATGCAGCAATGATCGGCAGTGTCAGGAGGTTTGCTACCCCGCCAATGTCCACTCCGGACAAGAGAATTTTCCAAAGGCTAAAGCCATAACCGACAGATAATAGGCCTACCAAAACGCCGATGATCGTGGGTAGAAGATCGATAAAGCTTTGCTTTACCACGCCTGGATATCTTGGGTTCATAACAAAATCCTTTTAGATTTTTTGCGTTGTGGCCGGATCGATTCTGCGCGACAAAGACTGAAAACTCATATGGGGTTCAGGAGAGTCCACATTCCCAGAGGATCATGGGTTACGCTTAAATCGAAGTGAGAGGTTGCTCATCAAGGATTTGTAGATGGTCATCCTGTATCACGGCCCACTGAGTGCCTCTATCCATCACCCCAGACTTAGCCATGCCGTGCATCTCCCCGCGCATGAGCCAAACGCCTTCTTCAGCAATAACACGGTTAAATAAGGTCTTGGCCGGGTATTCAACTCCCCTTCTGATAAGCTCAAGAGCTGCCTTTTCCTGGAGGAAATCTACACGATCGTCGTCAGTTTCGAGGAGAGACAAAAGCTTGTAGCGTCGCAAAAAGCTTTCTATCGCTGCCTGAGCCCTCGTTGAGGCTTGTGATAGTGGTCGATCAAATTCAATAACACCCTCAGCCGGACCCTCGATATTCACTTGATAAATGGTTGTGACTCCAGATTGAGCTGCTGCCACTGATCGATCCGCGGAGCAGTATATAGCTGGGCCAAAAACTGTGTTTCGACTTGCCGCAGCGTTGAGTTCCAGGAGGCCAGCCTGCTTTGACCCATGGAATAGCGTTTCTTTGATCAACCCGAGAGACTCCTGACCCAATTATCAAACTCGGCGGGCAGATATAACTCCGATTTAACCCTCGAAATCGATGTGTAAATGCTCGATACCAGGGCCTCCTTTCTGATCATGTTCGTCTGACTGAAAAAGTCGTCGGCAACAACCACCTTATCGAATTCCATATTCTTGGTGTGCTCCGGCATCCCCAACCATAGAAGATTGAGGCTATCGCGGGTCTGTCGAGAGAGTGACTCATTCAGATTTTGAAGTTTATAGCCGCGAGTCAGCAGATCGACCACCCGGGTAATATCCGCAAACTCCGCCTCACGCTTCACAAGATCGTCGAACGATCCGTATTGGAACAGGCTCGGAAAACTCGGCCGAATACCATGGTTAAAAAGCTCGATCACGTCTGACATGAACCACTGCAGGGCTTTTTCAGAACCAGGCATTAGCCGGAAGGCAGATCTGTCATGAGCACAGCGCTGGAATTGTTCGAACAGAGCCCAATAGGATCGGAAAATAATGGCGCAATTGCCGTTTGGCGTCGGGAGACTCTGATACGACAACACCTCTGTGTTTTCTGGCCTGATACCGACAAACTCCATTTCAGGAGTAACCGGGTGGGCGGCAAGAACGCGGTTGAAGAGATCCGTTGTGCTCTCCCCGGCCCTGACTGAAACGCCCAGCTCTCGGCCTCTCGATCGCCTCGGTCGATCTGTGCCTCCAGCGCCGAAAAGGTGCTGATACCGATCTCCGAAGGTGAAGGTAGCCTGTGGTGGAGGGGTTCGATCCAAGATGCTGATGATAGGTTCTGGCAGATCGTGAGCCTCATCTACCAGAGCGATACGGATCGACGGTGGGAGTACCTTTCCTTGGACGTCGGCGAGCTTTATTTGATGGTAAATCCGCATCGGAAGCTCGGATTCCTGACTTGGAGGGTCGATGATAACGCTCCACATCGTTCTTGCTGTCTCGACCAGAATTGCTTTTTCTGAAGCGGACCAGTTGTACCGCATCGTTGAGGGCAGGTGGTCGACCGTAATCTCGTCGCTGGCGCTATGGCAGAAAGATGTCACCGTTTTCCAGGCTATTTTGGCCATCTCAGATGCCCGTGCCCGCTGCAGGGGTCGAATCCCCAGGATCTGAGCCATCTGCTCATAGGTCCGATTGAATTTCTGGCTCATGCGGTAGCGCGATCCGCGCACGGGTCGGGGGGTCTCTTCTCCCGGATAGACGAGTTCGTTAATCAATTCCCCTAACGTAAGCCCGCGGGCGGCCTGTGTGCGGTCCATAAGTGCAGCAAGCTGTTGGCGTGTGTGTGCCAGGGCGACTACTGATAGTCCTTTGGCGCTCAACGAAGCCGCCAGCGTGGTAATCAAGTAGGTCTTGCCCACCCCGGCAAACCCTTGAACCGCCATAGGTTCCTCAGGTTCAGCCTCGATGGCTCTAATCAGACGATCATGTTCAACGGACAGTGAGACGTTCCGCTCTTCGCCCAATATACCCCTCTTGATGAACACCTGATTGAATTCGCTCGAACAGCCAAACCGCCAAGAGTTGGCCCGTTCCAGATAGCGTTTATTGGCCACGTCCGAGACAGACATGAGAAAGAAACCGTCGTTGTTCCCCGGCGCCAGGTCCAGGAAACTCTCAATGCGCTCTTGCAGCAGGTCTTCGATTTCGGACTTGGCTTCCTCAGTCTCCCCGATCAGCCGTAAGCCGTCAGCCAGCAGTCTTTCGCTTGCGGGTCCATTGAAGGGCTTTGATGAGTTAGCCAATTTGAAAAGAGTGAACAATCCAGCGAGCTCAGGGTTGGTCAAACCGGCAATTCTTGTCCTGTCCTTATCGAGTGCGATCAAGGTTTCGCGGCTGATGGGGATCGCTAGTTTCGTCATTTTTCCCGGTTCGCAGATAAAGGCTGTTTCACTTGGTCCAGCTGGCAGTTGGAACAACGATACTGACACGGGCTACGCATAGCCAATCAAACACTTCGCCCACAAGCAATATATGGTATAATAGATCATATATAAAGTGTTGATTATACGATGATGCTGTCCGTGCTGTACTCAGAAATCGAGGGCTCACAAAATGCAAAACTCAGTTGCCGAGACCATCTCACTCCCGGGCGAGTTGATCGATCAACTGTCCCAGGCATACCAGGCTCTGGTGGATTACTGCGAGCAACTGAAAACACTTTCAGACGGTGATCACAGAGCAGGCTTCGAAGCCTACGTGCCGCCGTTCAGTAGCACCGAAAAAGAGCGGTACTCTGCACTGGCCCGCAAGCAGGCGATTGTGGACGCCGTTGGCCTGACCATTGATGACACTCAGAGCCGGAAATGTGACGCAGGCATTGTGTGCGCTTCCGATCAAACAGTCTCGATTGTCCATCAGCTCAATGAGGCCAAAGCTCACTTCAAGGAAACGATCTTGAAGATTCGCAGTCTCGCGTCGGGTAAGTCGGCCGGGTCGCGGGAAACGGTTCTGAAAAAAGCGTTGAAGAGCGCGGGCATCCAGACATTGGACTTGCGAGAGTGCTACCGCCAAATTCGTGTGATGCCGCCGGAGCTTGAATCGATGTCCTGGACCTGGGCGACTAGTCATGCCCGTATTCAGAAGCTGACCTTTGATGAGGCTGTCGCTATGGCAGAAGGTCTCAGAGACCGCGATGAGGAATTGGCGGACACTGCTTTGGATATCCTGAGACGCAAATGTACTCCAGACGAACTCCTCGTTCGCCGAATCACCCTTCCAAATCAGTTGAGAGCGAATTATTCATTCCTCGAAAATGAGGAGGTTCGGCGCAAAAGCTGCCCGATTTCAGGCGTGGTTGTGGCGCAACAGAAAACACTTCCTCGAATGGCATGGCGGGAAAACCCGGTTTCCCGAAAAGAGGTGCCTATCCGACTCCAGCGCGAATCAAGGATAGAACCAGAACCGGTTATCCAGTCATTAAGCATCCACAGGTACGTCCGTGGACACGGTTAATCATCCCGCTGCCCAGGCGAAAGTTCGCTGTTTCGGGTCGAAGGCAGCGCTGACCGCCGAGGCGACCGTTTTGGTGAAAGACGGAATGGGGCCTCAAGCAGCTCTTAACCTAGAGGTTGCGCCTCGAGACCGGGATCGCATCAACTGGAAGGATAAGATCGTTCTTCAGCTCGGTGAGGATGATCTGCCACTTCTATGCTGCGTGTGCCTGGGTTATTTGCCGAAAGCGGAATTCAAACGGCCAACCAAGGGCATTGTGGTAGAGCGCCAACCCAACCGGCTGTTCATTTCTGCAACTCAGGGATCAGGGAAATGTTATGCCCTTCCCCTGCCGATCGCTCAAACGTTCCGCCTTGGCGCCCTGGCCATGGCGCAACTCAAGAAACAGTCGGAGATGGACGATGATGACTTGCTTCTGGCTTCCTTAAGAGGGGCTGCAGGTCTATACCGCGCTTAGGATTTTTGACACACCAGTGCAGAGCCTCGTCCGAAGGGTGGCTCTTTTCACCCCGTCTATCCCGACACCTGCCCGCTGCAAAGTTGGAGAAATTTTCGAATCCATTCTGCCTCAGATGGCCGAGGCTCTAATTGATATTTTTTCGTTACTCTTGAGAAACGAGCCACGTATGAACATTGACCAGACGGGGGCAACCAAGCCATCGGGCCTCTTGCTCCCTTGCTGCTATTGAGGGAAGACTCAACGGGAATAAGATTTACAGCGTCATTGGCAAACTTTTCTCGATTGGCGTCACTCCATTGATTGGCTCCCCGATCCCAAGCCCACTTTAATGGAACGACATGGTCCACATCCGCTTCAGACGCATTTTGAATGATATTCCCCGAGAAAGGGCTTATCCACCTGCCGGTCACGACTCGGCAGCGTCGGTCTGTTGCAAATCTGACCGGCGTCGAAGACATCCGAATAAGCGCTTCTGCCCTACTGTCCTGACAATCACCATCTGAATCATCCCATCCGTGGCCAAAGGCAGCTCTGGAGTAGCTCCCTGAAAGAGAGGGCTTGATTGTTCGACGGTCACTGGCGGAAGGACGAGCGATTCCTTTTGGCAGGCGTCCGCCAGCCGCAAGGCAGGCTTCAACCGAATCAAACGGCTGAAAATTTTTGGTGCGGTCGTACCAGCTGCTCTGCGGTGGGTGACAAATCCCGCTATTCGACATTTTAACAACAGAGGCGAAAGCTGGATTTAAGGCGGTCAAAAGGACAAATACGCCGATCTTAATTACTGCATTGATCAAGGCTTTTGATTCCTAATAATTTTAGAATGGTCAAAATCGAGGTGCTGCACCTTCAGTCACGTTCAGGTTCTTTGTCAGTGGGAACAAACTCAGCTTCGTTTTCCATCACTTCAGCCAGTAGTTCTTCGGCTACTGAATCTGTCTCTCCACCATTCTCTCGAATCACCATATACCAGCCGAGAATCAACCCGACGACATTATCCTCAGGGCCTTCTTCGAGACTCTTCAGAGGAAGTCCCTCGCTGCTCTCACAGATTTGTTTGACCACGTCCCATTCGAATTCAATTTTGCCTGTCTCGGGGCGTTTCAGCCCGAGATCTGAGAACGAGAGATGGTCGGGAATGACCACACGAGCCTTACGTTGCTCCATTGAAGAGTTCCTTGTTGAATTGGATGCTCAGACCTTAATCGTCCATAGCCTATCGATCAAATTCATGCATAGCATTCCAAAGGTGAACTCCGAGCCATCGAGCCAAGCGTTCAAAGTAGGCTATGAGCACAGTCCTTTCAGCTTCAAAAGGAACTGAAGTCATTTTCATTCGGGCGACTAAATCTTTACCGATAGTCGTCGTACTTGTCACGTTTCCAGGATTTCATATCCTCCACAACGTCGCAGAGCCAATTAGAGATAGCTTTTACTATCCTGCGTGTGGCTTGGTCGAACCATCTCCGACTGTCTGGGAAGGTATTTGAAAGCTCAGACCGCAGTTCTTTGCTCGCTTTATCGTTTGGTTTGTATGCAATCAGTCGAGCGAGCGCTTGAGCCACAATGTGACGGCCCTGTCGGTCAAGAAATTTACCTTTCTCTCGGCCCGAGAAAAATTTTGATGACAAATCTGGAACTTTAAAAAGCACGTCAATACGGATGAGGTGGTGTTGTCTCTCAAACCTCTTCATGTCTTCGGTTGTGACATTGATAAACCCACCAGAATTGGGCGATTCAGGAAGCTTGCGTTTGAGAGATTTTTCAAACTGTTCAATGTCGCTGCGTGAATACGAGTCGGGGATCTTAAAGGTTATTGGAACGTGACGACCTTTCGATTTCTGGTGATGCTGCCCAATATCAGTCAAACGCCCAACAGATAGAGCTTGTTTATCCAGCATCTGACTAGCGAGTAATTGGGCCATACTTGATGTTTGTGACATAGGGCTGTTCCTTCAATGGAAATTGTTTGGGTGCGTAAGTAGAAAAGCGACCATTGCAGGTAAAAAGTTAAATCGAATTTCGGAGAAATATTTCGAATCCGATCGATCATCAAAAAATGAGTTACTCCGATATCAAAGTTTCACCGACAAAATCAGATCTAGGATTCTCTGGGGGTGATCGCTAGCGGCTCTGGTGCTTACCCTCAATGAAACGAGATGGCGAGACCATAATCGCCGCGGATGTCTGGAGCAAATCCTAAACTTTTTCATTTAGGCGAAGGCTGCTTAGTGGACATTGAGGTGGCGGGAATTCAACCTGAAACCCACTCGCATAATGAAGCGTGCGTTTGCTCTTCCTGCGTCGGATAAATACGGACGGACCCGTAGCCTCCGTCTGGCGTAATTGCATACGCGGCGATCCTGAAAGCTTCGATCCCGGACGAAAGAACGGCGATAACCTTTGCGTCAGATTCGGTAACAATTGCACAGCGTCCCGAATAGCCTACTGGCAGGTAGCTGGTTGCCATAGCGCCGCCGATTTCAACTGCAGTCTGAGCAATGACGATTCCACTTGCCCGTGTCGTCATGTTTAGAACCTACCTTTTGGGGCGCCGACTAGGTCAGAGAGCGCCAACTTGATGAAGGGAATCAGCGAAACAACCGCCAAAGCAGGATATATAACCAGGGCATCTATCCGGATGTCACAGCTGGCTGGACAAATTATTCCCGCGTGCACCATCGCTTCATAAACGCTACAGCCAAGCCACGCGGAAGCGGGAAGCAGCAGCGATCGATGAACGCGCCAATGCCGCCATGCGATCAAGAATCCAGTCCCTATTAAGGCGGCGAGCCAGGGAAACTGTATGAAAATCCCGAAGATAATGACCTCGCTCACCTGTCATTCCTATTCTTGGAAATATCGGTAAATTTTACTGCCCAGCAAGGTTTTGTTCGGGAAACAAAAGGTCATGACCCCATGACCTTTTGAACCTTCTTAAGTGGTCCTGAGCCGATAGGATGATGAAAACCTACTATGGACCTTCCCGTTATGCCCAAATTCACGCAGGTCGCTGTTTTCGCAGCGCTTGGCGTCCTCTCGGTGAGCCACGCCTATCAGTTCTCAGAGATCCAAACGCTCAAACAAGAGCGATCTCAGGCCACACAGACCCTCACGTCCAATGAAATTGTGTCCATCGTGGATCAACGGTTGGATGTCGCTGAACAAAGGCGGGCACAGGACAAATTTCAGACGCTGATAGCGGATTACGAACTGGCCTCTCCCAGAGTTCCGGAAGATCGACTCGTCTACGGCAGCCTTAACGCTCGCCTGACCATGCAGGAATTCAGCGATATTGAATGCCCGTTTTGCCGAAAAATGCATGGCGGTTTGAAATCCGTCGTTGATAACTCCCAGGGCGTCGTTAATTGGGAGTTCAAGCATTTCCCACTAAGCGGGCATAACCCGGCGGCGGCTATGCAGGCCAAGGCCGTTGAATGCGTGCGTGAATCCTATGGCAATCGTGTTGCTTGGGCGGCTCTCGATCAGTTTTTCGAGAAAACGCGAAGTAATGGTCAGGGGGTGGGCGATTTGCCAACGTTTGCCCGATCAATGGGTTTGAGTGGGAAAGCGATGGAGCTCTGTCTTGCATCCGATGCCCACGAGGACAGAATCTCCCAGGATTATCGAAAGGGATCCCAAATGGGTATTACCGGGACGCCCGCGCTGAGAATCCTAGATCACAAGACTGGTCGCGATTATCTTATCAAAGGCTACAAGACACCTGAGCAGCTTGCTCAAGCACTGCAGCAGATTCTGGGTACCTAACGTGGCAATATGCTTTATTGTTGATCGAGAGAATCCCCGAGAGCCTGACATCCTCACTCCCATTGCGCATTTGCCACTGACCGTTGCGGACGCCCAAAAGAACATCGTGTTAGACATGGCGGCACCGGCAAACGGATGGACACAATTCCTTCTGGAAGCCGCCACAGCTCATCTGGCGTCGTCAGAGCTGGATGCCTTTCTTGGTGAGGAGTGGGTTGGATCTACCGAGATCTGAGCGAACGTGTATGGCCATCACGCACACAGATTTCGATTAATTTATCCGCGCTATTACTGTGATAGACCCGCTGGTAAACTTCGATGCATTGAATATCCGGATCAACGCTAAATCAGAGTGTTACAGTTTGATCAGAGGCATCGCTGGCAATGAACGCTGTAGAAATCGAAGAAGCAATTTCAGACTTGGCACTCGAGAACTTCGACAGAAGCGAGTTCCCCTTCGCTTTCCTGCGAGCGTTTGGCAATAAAGAAACTACCATCAAGCGATTACGCGCTGGCACTACCAACAAGTCCGACATTGGCGGTGTGTTGCAGACGAACAACATCCATATTGGTGTTGCCGAAGCCAGCCAGGTTACGCAAAAACTCAGTGAACTCAGAGAAAGCGCAGCGACAACCAGGGCCAAAGCCCGGTTCATCCTCGCCACGGATGGTGCAGATTTCGAAGCTGAGGATCTGGAAACGGGTGAAACTGTTGCCTGTGAGTATCAAAAATTCCCGGATCACTTCGGTTTTTTCCTTCCTCTGGCGGGCATTTCAACGGTTAAGCAGGTTCGGGATAGCTCTTTCGATATAAGGGCTACCAGTCGCCTGAACCGACTTTACGTCGAGCTTTTGAAAGACAACCCGGATTGGGGCAGCAGTGAACAGCGCCATGAGATGAACCACTTCATGGCCAGGCTCATTTTTTGTTTCTTTGCCGAAGATACGGATATTTTCGCCGGCGAAAGCTTGTTCACGGACACCGTGGAGCAGATGAGTGCCCGGGATTCTTCCAATACTCATGAGGTGATCGGAGAAATATTCCGGGCCATGAATACCCGTGCGGCTGATCGCCAAGCTGATGGGTTGCCAAGATGGACAGAGCGATTTCCCTATGTGAACGGCGGCCTCTTTTCCGGCAGCGTCCAAGTCCCGAGATTCAGCAAGATCGCCCGCTCGTATCTCCTGCACATTGGGAATCTGGACTGGACACAGATAAACCCGGATATCTTCGGCTCCATGATCCAGGCTGTTGCTGATGATGAGGAGCGTGGCTCGCTGGGAATGCATTACACCAGCGTGCCTAACATCCTCAAGGTGCTAAACCCGCTTTTCTTGGATGATCTTCGCGAGAAGTTGGAGGAGGCAGGTGATAGCCCTCGCAAGCTACTGAATCTCCGCAATCGCATGTCCCGGATCCGTGTGTTTGATCCAGCCTGTGGCTCCGGGAATTTTCTGGTCATCGCTTACAAGCAGATGCGGGAAATAGAGAACGAAATAAATGAACGACGTGTTGAGCCAGGGCGCAAGAGTGATATTCCACTGACGAATTTTCGAGGCATTGAGCTGCGTGACTTCTCTGCAGAGATTGCGCGGTTGGCCCTCATAATTGCTGAATATCAATGTGATGTTGTCTATCGGGGACAGAAAGAAGCCCTGAAAGAGTTTCTGCCACTTGATGCAGATAACTGGATTACTTGTGGTAACGCGCTGCGCCTCGACTGGCTGAGTATCTGTCCGCCTACAGGGACAGGGATTATGCTCAACTCTGATGATCTTTTTGAGACACCGCTTGCCCAAGCTCAGATCGATTTTGAAAACGAGGGCGGCGAGACTTACATATGTGGTAACCCCCCTTACCTGGGTTCTACTTGGCAGAGTGAAAATCAAAAAGATGATCTTCGAAGAATATTTGAGGATAAGGCCAGCGGTTGGAAATCTCTCGATTATGTTGCTGGTTGGTTCATGAAAGCGGCTGATTACGGGAAAAATACTGAATGCGTTGCTGCTTTCGTGTCCACCAACTCTATCTGTCAGGGCCAACAAGTGCCAATACTGTGGCCAGCCATTTTCGAGACTGGCCATGAAATTGCGTTTGCCCACAATAGTTTTAAATGGGCAAACCTTGCATCCCATAACGCCGGAGTCACGGTGGTAATCGTTGGAATTACTGCCCAGCCCTACAATCCTCGACGATTGTTCTCTCAAGGTGATGATGGAGAATCGACGGAAAAACGTTGTGACAGGATCAACGCCTACTTGTCAGCTGGAGAAAACATAATTGTCAAAAAGGCATCCAAGCCATTAACCGAAGTCGTTGAGATGCATCGTGGTAATGGTCCGGTTGATGGTGGAAACTTTTTCTTTACTCTTGAAGAGAAAAATCAGCTTTTGAAGTGGCACCCAGAGGCTTTCCCATTTTTGAGAAATTACTCAAACTCTGAAGAGTTTATTAATGGCAAGGAACGATTCTGTCTTTGGTTATCAGATGAGCATAAGGATTCTGCTTTAGCGATTCCAGAAATTTCGGAGAGGGTTGGTAATGTTCGTAAAATGCGTTTGGCAAGCAGAAAAAAGCAAACAATAGAGGATGCCGCATATCCTCACCTTTTTTCTGAAATTAGGCATCGCGATAGTAAGCAGATCATCGTAGTGCCTCGCGTGAGCTCTGAAAATCGACCGTATTTACCAGTTGGGCTGCTGAGTGGCGGAACAATTGTTGGTGATCGAAATTTTGCTCTTTATGATGCACCACTCTGGAATCTAGCTATTATTGCCTCGCGTCTTCACTGGGTTTGGATTGGTGCGGTGTGCGTTAGGATGAGAAGAGCCTGTAAATAAATCTGTGTAACTGCCCACCCCATTACAGGTGGCCGTCCAGGCGGTCACCGAATTCGATAATAAAGCGATTCAATGCCGGCTTCCAATCACGGATCGGCATCGTCCATTTCTTTGAGGCCTGCTGGATCGCCAGGAAGGCTACTTTCAGTGCCGAGTCATCGGTGGGGAACAGCTTGCGGCGCTTGGTGGCTTTGCGGATCACGCTGTTCAGCGACTCAATGGCATTGGTGGTGTAGATCACCTTCCGGATCGCCGGCGGGTACTCGAAGATGGTGATCAGGTTATCCCAGTGGCTTTGCCAGGAACGAGAGATCTGTGGGTATTGGCTGTCCCAACGCTCTCCAAAGGCGTCCAGTGCCTGTCGGGCCTCATGTTCCGTAGCAGACTGGTAGATCTGCTTCAGGTCCACAGTAACCGCCCTGTAGTCCTTCCAGGACACGTAGCGCAGCGAGTTACGAACCATATGCACGATGCAGAGCTGAACCTTGGTTTGGGGGTATTCAGCCGCAATGGCATCCGGGAACCCTTTGAGGCCATCCACACAGGCGATCAGGATGTCCTCCAAGCCACGGTTCTTCAGTTCTGTCAGTACCGATAGCCAGAACTTCGCGCCTTCGGTCTCGGCCAGCCAGAGGCCCAGCAGTTCCTTCTGGCCCTCCATGTTGATGCCCAAGGCCAAGTATAGGGACTTGTTGATTACCCTCTTATCCTGACGAATTTTCAGAACGATGCAGTCCAGATAGACGATGGGGTAGACCGGATCAACAGGGCGATTCTGCCACTCGTGAACCTGATCGATCACACGTTCCGTCACTTTGGACACCAGAGTGGCCGAGATGTCGGCGTCATACATCTCCTTGAAGGCGTCCACAATATCCCGGGTGCTCAGGCCCTTGGCGTAAAGCGCCAGGATCTGGTCATCCATCTGAGTCAGGCGGGACTGGCCTTTACGGACGAACTGAGGCTCGAAGGAACCGTCCCGGTCCCGAGGAGCCTGTATCGATACTTCGCCGTGTTGGCCCTTCAGGCGCTTGGCGGAATAGCCGTTACGGCTGTTGCCGGTGCCACGGCCTTCAAGAGCGTGCTTCTCGTATCCAAGATGCTCATCCAGTTCGGCGTTGAGTGCGGTCTCGACGGTGAGCTTGACCAGCTGCTGTGTGAGGGCTCCGAGATCTTTTTCAGACTTGATGTCCTTGGCCAGCTCGGCGGCCATAGCTTTGAGTTTTTCTTGGTCCAATTGCGTACCCACGATGGTATCCTTTTGAAAAGATTACTCAGTCGTGGGCAGTTACACAATTTGGTTTACAGCCTCGGATGAGAACGGACTTTTCCTATTCAAACACTCTTGGCTGGAACACTTTCCCGGTACCAAAGCTCACAGAAAAGAACAAAACTGATTTACAAAATGCAGCCGAAGAGATCTTAATGGCACGCGAGGCTCACTTCCCTTCAACGATCGCAGACTTGTACAGGTCAGATTCTATGCCGGACAACCTGATCCAAGCTCACGCGAAAAACGACGAAATACTTGAGCGAATCTATATTGGTCGGCGATTCAAGAACGATACAGAGCGTCTTGAAAAGTTGTTCGACCTCTACACTAAAATGACTTCAACGCATTCTGGCTTACCAAAACAGCGCAAAGCCTAAACAAGGACGTAACCAGTGAGCGAACTGATCCTCTACACTTCCGACGACGGCCAAACCCAGCTCCACCTGCGCGCAGAAAGTGGCAGCGTCTGGCTCAGTCAGTTGGAAATTGCTGATCTGTTCCAGACCAGCAAACAGAATGTTTCGCTTCACGCTAAAAATATCTTTGCTGACGGGGAGCTGCTCCAAAGTTCAGTTGTAAAGGAATCCTTGACAACTGCCTCAGACGGCAAGAAATATCGAACCAAGCTCTACAATCTGGATTTAATCCTGGCCATTGGTTACCGAGTCCGCTCTCCTCGTGGTGTCCAGTTCAGGCAATGGGCCAGTGCGCATCTGAAGGAATTCCTGCTCAAAGGTTTCGTAATGGACGACGAACGCCTGAAGAACCCAGGCGGTTGGGATTACTTCGATGAATTGCTCGAACGTATCCGCGATATTCGGGCATCGGAGAAGCGGTTCTACCAGAAGGTGCGAGACCTCTTTGCTCTGAGCTCGGATTACCGAGCCAGGGAGCGAGAAACTTCCATATTCTTTGCCGAGGTTCAGAACAAGCTGATCTACGCAGTTACCGGATATACCGCCGCGGAGCTGGTGCTGAAACGCTCAGACCCGGAGCAGCCGAATATGGCGCTGACCAGCTGGAAGGGCTCCCGGGTGCGCAAGCAGGACGTGATTATTGCCAAGAACTATCTGACAGCCGATGAGATGGACAGCCTCAATCGCCTGGTGGTGATCTTTCTCGAGCAGGCGGAGCTGAGGGTAAAACAGCAGAAAGACCTCACGTTGGAATTCTGGCGCAATAATGTGGATCGCATGCTGGCATTCAATGATCAGCCGATTCTGGAAGGCGCCGGCTCTGTCAGCCGCGAGAACATGGAAAAGATCGCTCACCAGCGCTATGACGAATTCGATCAAAAGCGGAAAACCTCGGAGGCCAGGCTGGCCGATGAAGAAGATCTCAAGGAGCTTGAGCAACTGGAAGAACAGGTGAAACGTCAGGCTCCCAAGCCAGATAGAAACCCAGATCGGGATTAAAGCAGGAAGTAATAATGACTAAAACCGTCCCGTCCGTATCAGTCTCCTATGCCCGTAATGGTAGCTCGACCACATCTAACGAGCTGGGCATGCGGCCAATGCAAGAGCGTGCTTTTGAGCGGCGCGGTGAGCAGTATCTGTTGATTAAGTCACCGCCGGCTTCAGGCAAAAGCCGGGCGTTGATGTTTATTGCGCTGGACAAGTTGCACAACCAGGGGCTGAAGCAGGCGATAATTGTGGTGCCGGAAAAGTCCATTGGCTCTAGTTTCGCCGACGAGCCTTTGAGCAAGTTTGGGTTTTGGGCAGATTGGCACGTCGAGCCGAAGTGGAATCTGTGTAATGCGCCAGGGTCCGACAATGGCGGCAAGGTAAAGTCCGTTGGCGCCTTTTTGGCCAGTGAGGATGGGGTGTTGGTGTGTACCCACGCCACGTTTCGTTTTGCCGTAGATCAGTTGGGTATTGAAGCCTTTGATGATCGCCTGATTGCCGTGGATGAATTCCATCACGTCTCCGCTAACCCAGATAATCGGCTGGGGTCGCAACTGGGGCAGTTTATAGCAAGGGATAAAGTCCACATTGTTGCCATGACAGGCTCATACTTCCGGGGTGATGCAGAGGCAGTGCTGGCTCCCACCGATGAGTCCCGTTTTGATACGGTGACCTACACCTACTATGAACAGTTGAACGGTTACGAGTATCTGAAGCAGCTCGATATTGGCTATTTCTTTTATTCTGGCTCCTACGCGGACAGCATCCTGGAAGTTCTCGACCCGAACGAGAAAACGATCGTCCACATTCCCAATGTAAACTCCCGGGAAAGCACAAAAGACAAGATCCGAGAAGTCGAGCATATTATTGAGGAGCTGGGTGACTGGCAGGGTACCGATCCTGAAACCGGGTTCCAATTAGTCAAAACATCGAGCGGTAAGGTGCTACGTATTGCGGACCTGGTCGATGACGACGCCTCGAAGCGGGACCGAGTGTCTGCTGCTCTGAAAGATTCCAGCCAGAAGAATAACCGTGACCATGTGGACATTATCATCGCATTGGGCATGGCCAAAGAAGGCTTTGACTGGATTTGGTGCGAGCACGCTTTGACCGTGGGTTACCGTTCGAGCCTCACTGAGATTGTTCAAATCATCGGTCGTTCCACCCGGGATGCCCCAGGCAAAACCCGCGCACGTTTCACTAACCTCATTGCAGAGCCAGACGCTTCAGAGCAGGCGGTAACAGAAGCTGTGAACGACACCCTCAAGGCCATTGCTGCCAGCTTGCTGATGGAACAGGTTTTGGCGCCTCGCTTTGAGTTCAAGCCTAAGGCAACGGCTACGGGCCCGGTTGAGGGCTACGACTATGGTGAAGACGGCTATGATCCTAATAAATGCAATGTAGGCGTCAATGGTGAATCCGGTCAGATTCAGATAGAGATTAAGGGCCTGGCCGAGCCAAAGAGCGAGGAGGCGTCTCGTATCTGCACGGAAGACCTGAACGAAGTGATTGCCAGTTTCGTTCAGGATAAGAACACGATTGAGCGGGGCTTGTTTGATGAGGAGATGATTCCGGAAGAGCTTACCCAGGTCAGCATGGGCAAGATCATCAAGGATCGCTACCCGGAACTGGATGAGGACGATCAGGAGGCCGTTCGTCAGCACGCCATAGCTGCGCTGAATATGACCCAGCAGGCTAAACAGGCGTTACTTGATACCATCGGTGGTGATGAGGGTGATGAGGCAGGGGCTGGGAGCGAATCAAGTATAAAGCCCAATACCGCACTGATCGCAGGTGTTCGGAAGTTCGCCATGGACGTGACCGACCTGGATATCGACCTGATCGACCGGATCAATCCGTTTAGCGAAGCCTATGCCATTCTGGCCAAGACCATGAGTGAGGACAGTCTTAAACAGATTGCTTCCATCATCTCAGCCAAACGCACCACTCTTTCTCCAGACGAAGCAAAAGAGCTGGCGATTCGTGCGGTGAAGTTTAAGAGGGAGCGGGGCCGCCCGCCCTCTAACACTTCTCAAGATGCTTGGGAAAGACGAATGGCCGAGGGTGCTGCAGCATTCATGAGATACCGTGAAGAGGGCCGTTACGATGGATCTTGATGAACTCAGTGCAGAGTTACAGGACTTCGCCCAGCCAAAGAAAGAAAAGCCCCGTACTGCCCGAGAAGAGCGCATCATCGCGGGCTTTGAAGAGATCCAGAGATTCGTGGAAGAGCATGGCCGCATTCCGCAGCATGGCGAGGACAACGACATTTTCGAGCGTTTGTACGCGGTGCGTCTTGACCGGATTCGTACCCTGGAGGAATGCCGAGAGCTTTTGACTGACCTCGATCATCAGGGGCTATTGGACGGCAAAGAGGCTGTTCAGAGTGATTCTGCAGAGGATATGGATGACGAGGAGCTACTAACAGAGCTTCGTGACATGGCTCCTGGTGGCGGACTCACCGAATTGCGACACGTTCGCTCTACCGCAGAAAAACGGGCGGTAGAAGACATTGCAAATCGCACCAAGTGTGAAGATTTTGATCAGTTCAGACCGTTGTTCCAGCAGGTAGAGGCAGAACTTAAAGCCGGGATTCGTGAAACCCGTCGCTTTGGCCAGGACGCCAGTATCGAACAGGGTAATTTCTTCATCTTGAATGGCCAAATGGTTTACGTTGCGAAAGTCGGTGACGTGTTCAAGGCGCCCAACGGTGACAACGATGCCCGGTTGCGGGTGATCTACTCCAACGAAACAGAAAGTGACATCTTGCTCAGGTCCCTGCAACGCGCGCTCTATAAGGATGAAACCGGTCGTCGGGTTACCGAGCATGATGCTGGGCCGTTATTCCGGGATACGTGGGATAGCGATGACGTGGAAAGCGGTACTATCTATGTGCTCCGAAGCAAGTCGGAGAATCCCTTCGTCGCCGAACACCGGGAGCTCATCCACAAGATCGGGGTGACTGGTGGAAAAGTGGAAACTCGCATCGCCAACGCCGAGCATGACGCGACCTACCTGCTGGCCGACGTCGAAATAGTAGCCACATACAAACTGGCCGGGATTAACCGAACCAAATTGGAAGCTTTGTTACATCGCGTGTTTGCGCCTGCTCAGCTGGACCTAGAGATAAAGGACCGATTTGGTCGCCCAGTGAAGCCCAGGGAATGGTTTCTGGTACCACTGGCGGCCGTTAATGAGGCGGTTGAACGAATTAGGGACGGGTCGATCACGACAATGGTCTACAGTCCTGAAACAGCCAAACTCGTAAAGAATGGTTGATCCACGACTACAATCGGTACTCGAGCTCAGATGGATAGATTGACACTTCAACAGAGACGCTGGTACGCCGCTGAGATAATTGGGGAAGAGTTCGGGAGCGAGATAAGATCTTATTCTCCAATTCGGGTGGGATGGGTCACTCCAAAAGGTAGCCGCACATTTGAAGTCAGCTTTTATCATGCGAACTACCCAGAGGGAGTCCGCCAGAAAGAATACGAACTGCTGACGCTAGAACGAAATAATGTTTTTATCTTGGCCCGCTCGACTTCCCACCAGCCGGTACGTTGGTTTCTTATTCACGAGGTCACCTTCGAATGGCTCAAAAGGCACTTTGAAGTCGTCAATGAGGCAGGACTCGATGTTGAAGCATGGCTTGAGAGGAACGCTTAATCGAAAACTCCACTCCCACATCCGGCTTTCTTCTGGACACGCAAGAGCCAATATGGCTGTGTAAAACGGTGGTGTCCCGAAAACCCAGCGACCCAGAGGAACCCTTGCGTCACCCCCCGAGCGCTTGAGCTATCTTTAACGTGCCGTTCTAATGGATGCTGGTCTATTCCGATAAATCGTGCGCTTTCGTTTCTGGTGCGCCGGCCACTCGACGGATTTCCTGGGATCCCCAGATCAGGACACAAGGCTTGCCTGAGCGATCCCACACAGCAATCGCAGGGTCTATGGATTCTGCAGCAAGTGCCCTCGCCTTTTGTTCAGCCTCATGCAAGGATGCAAATCCGTGCTGGTCGGTCCTATCAGCCGTAAAATAACCACAGTAAAATTCTGACTCTTTCATTTCATACCTGCCTTGGTATTGCCGCATTCAGTTCAGAAGACGGCTCGCACTCCTGCTGTATTGATCAATCAATTGTCTGTACTGGTTTACGGTGTTTGAATCCAAACCAATTGCTTCACCCCGCGTTGCCAACTCATGAGCTGCAGCAACGAGAGCGCCATCAAGCTTGTCCTCGTAACGCGTGTCTTTCAGATTCACGTCAATGGCGGATTGAAGGACTTTCAAACCGTCCTGAAGGGTCTGCCTGGAATTGGAGAGCCAGAAGCCCACCCGGTAGCGACAGGGAGCAAAACCAACTTCGGCACATCGGCTGAAGGCGTCCATCGTCTCTTGCGCTACCTCTCTGAGACCACTGTTCTCAATGCTTGGCGCCATAGGAATGGCAACGTCCGGCCCGTTGACTAATTGCTTCAGAAGATTGGTTTCGGCCACAAAATAGTCCGCCGGCCAGTATCCTTGTTCTGAGGCCTTTTTCATTAGGTCATAGGCAGCCTTGTCCCTATTCGGTATATCCGCTTCAGCAAACAGCAGAAGCAGAGCATTGTTGACCAGGACATCAACACTCATGTCCCCGCTGGCCAGCCTGTTTACCCAGTGGTTCGGTCCGTAATGAACAATGAAAGGGATACCAACCTCTTCTTCGAAATGTGGCGACGTTGGCGTGGTGTGGTCCATGCCGATTGCTAAAAGCAGCGTTTGCAGGCGCTCTTCGCTGGTGTCCAGGTTGTGACCGAAAATTTCCGAGACGAGATCAAAGGTAACCTCTGGGAAAGGCTTACCAGGAAGAGCTTCAGAGGAGGCCAAGACCGGTCCAGCCATCATGGCACCTACCAAACAAAGAGAGCCGACTAACCTCTTCATTCCACGAGCTCCCGGTCCCTTACCTCGTCGATCTGCCAACTGTCGATGTCTGTTGAGTAGCGAAGCTCGATGGTGCGTGCAATTGTCGGAACGTAGTCCACACAGGTGTTGGTCACCAGGTAATGCAGTTCAGATTGCCGGGTTTGAGAACCATAGGTTTTGGCGTCCTGGAACGTGAGACTCTCGCACTTTGCATTCATCCGCTCGAGTTCGAGAACACGATGCTGCTCGATGTGTGTGCCTTGGCCGGTCGTCTGGGACAATTGAGCGACTACTTCGTTTAAAGAGCGGCGGTATTTTCGACTGTAGAAGACATTCAAATCTCGATCAGACAGGCCAACCGCAGCCTTGTCGTAGTAGATTTCAACCAATTCTCTGGCGTTCGCTTCCGTTGCCAAACGCAGAGACTTTCGGTCGTATTCAGGGGGATCGGCGAGCGCCAATGTGCTCAAGCCTGCCGAAAGGAACAACAGGGTCAGTTTTTTCATCGCTAGTCTCCAAAGTAGCCTTTGCGGTCCATTTTGAGCTTCCGCCAAATCGGCAGAATCTTCTGCACCAGCTCATCTCGATTTCGAATCGCTCGAATTCGAATGATCGGTTGATCCGCATCTTTTGTTTCAAGAACCAGCGTGGACAGACCGAACAGCCCCATGAGCCCTGCCGGCGGACTCTTGATATCCGAGACCTCTGACATCTCGCAGAACAACTCTTGGCGGAAAATTGAGGTAATGCCCTTCGCTTCTTTGATCTTGTTGCGGGTGATAACTGTCCGCTCACACTTCACAGTTAGGTAGGACATGAGAACGTTCAGAACGCCAACGATGAGAAGCCCGTAGATTGAATACCTGACGACTTGATCGATCAGTGGTGTGTATTGCGCTTTAAGGCCTGCGTTCCACAACACCAGGCCAACGCCGGCTGCCGCAAAAACAAGGCCCCAAAAGATAAAGCTGCCAAGATTCACTATTTGTGATGGACTGCCCTCCCAGACGACTTCTTCGTTGTCATATGAAACGGGGGTGCTAGCGTCCAAAGGATCCGATTTCGGATTCGCTTCAGCCTCGATTTGATTGGTTTCACTCATGATGTCGTCCTATGCAGCTCGAGCATGTTCCAGGCAAGCCAGTGCTGTCGTAATCGAAGCAGTTGCCGGAACGTCGGGCTGGTGCCTGTTGGGTTTATGGTGGAGGTGGCCTGTCGAGCCCAAAACGAGGTGAACCACTGGTCTCAGTCCGGCGGAAGCCAAAAGCCAATTGTCTGGTTGATGATCAACAACAATCAGAACATCCTGCGGGCTGGATTGGGCAATCACGCTGCCCAATATGGTTTCCGGATCCCTTGCCAGGTCCAGATTGTCCAAAACAAGGACTGGGCATTCTGAGGGAATCTGAATCGCGTTCTGCCGTTTGCACTCAATCAGGCAAAACGAAGAAAAATGCTCGAGCAACTGAAATAAACTTCGGTCTATGGCCGCGTCGGCTGAGTGGAATTCGGTAACCCGCATGACGTTCATTGTTGCCGCCCTCACCTCAAAGCCCGCTCAAACGCACCAAGCAACAGCATGAAGCTGATCGACATGCCCAGTGCGGTTATTGCTCGGCTGATGCTGCGATACACCCGCTCTTTCTCCTTATAAAGCCCCGTCACAGAGAGCCCGATCTCTACGCAGGCAAAGAGAATTCCCATTTTCGCGGAGATGAAGAGCAACAGGGGAAACGTCATGCTGACCGGGTCGCCCATCTGGATGATGACAAACATCGCGATCGCCGCAGCCATGACAACGAGGATCGGGTATGACCGGGGCGAGCGAAGCCAGCGGGAAAGCATCTTTTACAACCCAGACGCGATTTTTGGACGCGACCATACTTTGATGGGCGGATGATCGGCTTTTCTGTCTGCCAGGACTCCATCAAACATCGCCACCAACCGAATCACTGAAATCCCCTCTTTTACTGCGAGAGCAATGATTCGGAAATAAGCCGCAGTGGCTGAATCGGCCGTTGCCTCGAACTGGTACTTGGTTCGGTTTTCCGTGTACACGTCGGCATTGAAAAATTGCCCATCACAAAGCCGGCCGCCGAAGTTCGCGTGAACGATATTGGTCAAAGGGTCACCCCGTCAGAGAAAAAGTGAAGCGAAAAGGACCAGTGCGGCGCCTGTGATGACAACATTGATCTGTCGATCCTGAGACAGAAGCTGCTCACGCTGCTGGCCGTCGATCTTTCCGGACTGGAAAAGCCGGTTAACGAGCCATCTGATAAACGGTGTGGTGATGAACATGAAGGCGCCCTCCTGAGCTTTTGGCCAGTCTATTGAGGGCACTCGACGAATTGGGGATCAAAAGGTCAGCGGAGTGTGACCTTTTAAAATTCGGGTTTTGGGTAGTCGCCGGCGGCCAGAGCCTGCTCAACAAGCGCAATCTGAAACACTAGGTATGCGGCTGTATTCAGATTCTGCGAGTCATCCAACCACGACTGAAGTGTTCCAGCCTCCTGCTGCTTGAAGACTTCAAAGGCGTCGGCGCGCGCAACCGCGGGGTTGATGTTGCTGTAGGGCAGGAAACTGGCAAGAGAGTGTTGCCCAGCCAGGCGAAGGATTACTTCGCGTGCTCTATCGAGGATCTTCCTATCATTCCGGTACAAAACACCGACCGGCGTGCGCAAAGCCATCCAGGTAGCAATGTCCGCCAGCAAGAATCGTCCTGATAGTGAGTAGTGAACAAGGATGATCGACGCCGCAACCAACCCCACCTGATCAGCGATGCCGGCCGCCTCGAACCGAAAGCTCAGTTCAACCAGAACAAACACTGACAAGGCCCAGATGACCAGTGACGCTCCAGCCGCAATCAGGCGAGCCGGTGTACTGGACAGACCTTGAAAAGTGACCGTCTTGAGCAGCTCTGATGTGAAACCCATGTCCACGATGTCCCTGTTTTACCCATTTGCTTTTACCTTCTCATGGAATGTTTCACGGGCAAGGGGGATAGCCTCCACCATTTCAATGGTCGTGGCCTGTTCAGCCAGCCATCATGATCTGATCGAAATAGCTCATGAGCGGTCGACCGGACTGGAGTTGCGCAGGGCCTGGACCTTCTCGAGTGTCATTTGCCATCAGACGAGCGAACCCAAATTGCAGCTCGTTGCTTCTAATCTTTTGGGAAAGTTGATGGCCGTCTAGCTTTAGGATTTCGATAAATGCGCTGATGACATCTGAGATTGATATTTCACTTTGACCAGAGTGCGCACCCATTTGTGCAGTCTCAACCTTAATAGTGGAATCAAAGTGCGGAAAACGCAGACTTAATTGATCAGCTAAGAGCATTCCCCCACTGAACGATTCTGGATTATTCATTAAACGTTTAAATAGTTCCTTTCGCTTCTGCCAGAACACCAGAAGGATCAGGGTCACAGCAGTACATGTCTTTTGACCATTAAAGCGTCTGAATCGAAAAACACTGTCGAAAGATGCTGCAAGTTGATGTTGGTCTCGAAGTGTTAAGCCGAAACCATCTGCCACCCAAACGAAATCACTGATGAATGCCTCATGGTCCCTCTGATGCGCGGTAACGTTAATCAGAAAATGGATTGAATTCTGATCCTGCAGTATGGCGTATTCACCCACCAGGGAACTGGTGAACTGCCGGTTGTTCGGGCGTCTGAGATGCATTTCACGAGTAAAGATACGTTTGAAATAGAGCTCAGCGTCAAATTTCTCGCCGTAAAGCCCTGCCAAAGATGCTTGGAGCTGCTCACCGTCCGTTGCGAATACGAAGAACAGATCGTCCACGCTGAAGATATGTTTCACCATCTCGATGAGTTCGATGGTGAAGTCCGGCCGGCACCGATCTAATTCATCAATCAGAATGAAGACAGGTAGCTTATAAGATTGGCTGTCAGCAAAAGTGTGTTCCTGGATCGTCTGAATGAGCACGGTTAGCTCAGCCCGGAAATCCTCAACGGCTTGCTTGCGCGCGTTTTGTTCCCCAAAAAGATCGTAGGCTTGATTCCCAACAACGCTTTCCAATAGATGCCTTGAGGAGTCTTCTCCGCACTCGCCGTCCTCGCTATCACCAGCAGAACTGGGCCAAAACGGCGGTAGTCCTGTCGCAGCGAAGAACCCAAGCCTCAGCGCCGTTTGGGGGGCATGAGTCTTCAGGAGAGCAATGGATTTTTGTCTCAATTTCTCAAAATTTACGGCGTTTCTTGGGGCCCCTGTACCATCGTGGTCCTCACTGTCATCCTTCAGCTTTTGTGCCAGTTGGCTGCTTATCTCGGACAAGAAAGACAGCAGTGGGTCTTTTGAGAAATCGTTCTCCCAGGCATTGAAGGTCAGCACCAAATGATCTGAGTTTTCGAGATCCCTTTTCCAACGATTCAAAAAGAAAGTTTTGCCAAAGCCCCATGGCGAATCGATGTTGAGAACGAAGTGCCGTTGTTTAGGTTCAACGCCCTCGATTGTCGGTCGTTGCACCCTCTGGACGAGAAACTGATGCTCTTCCTGCAGGAAATGAGTTAGGAAAGCTGCCTGTTCCCAGCGGTCCAGTTTGTCCTCGTTCCAATGGGGTGGCTTCAGGTTCGATTCATTTTGCTGACTTTCAGGCATTTTGTGCACCTTCCTTGTACTCGATTCGCTTTGAGAGGGATTTTAAATATCTGCTTTAGACTAGCAGATGGGTAGCTTCCATTTTGCGGGCGGCGCTGATCCTTGCTGCACCGAAACGTGAAATGTACTCTGCCGAGCGCATTTATTTACAAGGAGTTAGGAGCTGATGCGTTTAGCGACATTACTTACCTTTATTCTCGTTTTTTTCACTGGAGCATCTGCTCAGGCGCAGAACAACTGTAAAAGTGAATACACTGACTTTGATCTGTGTAGCTTCTCGAAAGACTTAGCCGATCAAATGGCAGCGAACCTACCAATGCGCATCAACAAGAACATGAGCATTGAATCCATCAATGCAATTGGCCGGATCCTTCAACTGAATGCTGTTCTAACCGTAAACCGGAAGCAGCTTAAAGAAACCTATGACAACGCAGGAAAAACGTTTGATGATTTCCGCCAGATGATGACAAGAAGCGTTGACAGCTTCTGTGTCGGAGAAAACCCAGTAGGGAGCTTCATTAAACTCGGCGGGATCGTTAGGTACACCTATAAATTCAGTGATGGAGAGCAATTTATGGTGATAACGAAGGAATCTTGTGCTTGACGTAATCGTGAGTAAATAAAGCCTTCCAAGATGTGTTGGCGCAGTTGAAAAAAAACCCGCTAGAAGCGGGTTTTGCGGGTCTATTTCGATTTTCGACAGTCTTGTTGATCCGCCAGGCGACAAATCTCTTGCCACTGCAGGCGGCGCTGATAGACCACAAAGCCGGTACCGACTGTGCCTACCAGGGTAAGGACGATTCCAAACATGAGAAAAACTGACATGGCATTGCCCATCACTGTTTACCTCGTTTCATTGGAGCGGAACGCTTACTGACAGTCAAGTTCAGCCGCTGGCTTCGCAGCACCAAAAGATCCTGAATCAGTTCATGTCCAGCGAGATCGCGAGCCATTTCCACTTCTAACATAAGAATGATGGCGAGCAACCACATCACTAGTACCATTGCGATTGCGTCAAAACTGGTAAGTTCCAGTCCATCGGCAAAGGTTTGGAACAGATGTCCAGCCATTAAAGCAGAGGCAGCGTAGGCCATCGTTTTCAGACTGCCCACCAACCTGGTGCTTCGCCGGTAGCGCATTTTCTGAATGATCAGATCCTGCGTCCGTAGTTTGTTGAGTTTCTGGTAAAGCAATTTCATACGTGTGTTCTCTCCAGGCATTACCTCGCTCAGAGAAAACAAGCCAGACCCCGGAGAGGGTTGGCTTGCTCTCCGAGGTCGGCAGTTTGTGGTTTAAGCTGTCTGTCGTGGACGATCCCTTAATAGGTTTCCAATCTGGCTAAAACCAGAAGGGTCACGCTTCAACTGGTCCGCCCAGTCCACACCTTTTGAATCCGATTCGAGCATCGGAATTGATGGCAAAATCAGCTGAACATCCAGGCCTAGAAGACTGAGCTTCTCGGCCAGCGTGTTGGCAGCGACTTCACCCGCTCGGTTACGATCTTTGTCGACGAAAATCAGAACCTTTTCTACCCATTCGGGCGGCAGAAACGATTGCATCATAGTCGTCGAAAGCGTTGGCCACACTGGCAGCTGAGTCATGAGTGTTACCGCAAGAGCTGTTTCCAGTCCTTCTGCGACACCCATAACGGTTCCTTTCACCGGGTTCACGCGAATCTGGCGTCCGCGGCTTTCTTTGTTGACCGCCGGCGTGAGTTTTCGCGACTTGTTCTTGCCGTCGGAAAACTCGACCTTCAGCCCACTTTTGGTGATGAACGTCCGATGAATCGAGACTGGTTCACCCGCATTGTTGCGGACCAGACCTAGGATCGCGCCGTACTGACCCAGCGTTTGACCGTCGACACCAACGTAGTTGAGTGACGGGTGGAACCGCAGGTCATCGGCGAGCATCGCTGCTGTGCGTAGACTTCTGCGTTCGAAATAGGCTCTCGCCGGGTACGATCGCAGGTCGTTCAGTGGCAGAGCATCCCCCCAGATCTGGTTAAGCCAAAGCCGAAGCTTTGAATCGTCCTGGATCTGAGTCTTGGGCGTCCTGATAGGTTTGGCGTCCACGATCCTTCCGCCCAAAAAGGCTTCAAGTTCGTCGTAGGTCTTGGTGAATGACCAATCGTTCACCCACATCAGCATGTCGATGCCTTCGGGGATCACTCGCCAAGCCTGTTTTACGCCGCCACCAGTGGTGTTGGCGTCACGAAACAGCCGGAAGCCATCGGTACCACCGTCAACGGGACAAGGCACATTTTTGCCAAGCTTATTGACCGCAGTTTCGAGGGCTGGCGCCAGTGCAAGGAAAGCACTGAGCCAACGTCCTTCCATGCGACGTTTCAGAGCAGTTGAGTTTCGTTTTTCCATGGTTCTCCTCCAGACAGTGAACTTTTCAAGGGACACTGCCGAGCAGTGAGTAAGAAAGGGCCGGGGCCCTTTCAGTCATCAGTGAAGCGTCAGAACGACTCTTTTGTATTGCACCCAGGTATTCCCGAACTGTTGGAAAAACAATTCGGTGGTTTTCCGGGCCTCATAGATCGTCATGAGTCGGATTGGCTTGCCGTTCCGCGTGGTCAGGCCGTGCTCAATCGAGAGTTGAGGTTGTTGAGACATGGTGCGTTTCCTTTTGGGTATTGAGGGAACACACCAGCCCCAAGGGACAGAGTGTGTCCCTTAGAGGGTTGAGGTCTTTTCTTAGCCGAGCATCTTCTTGCGGTAGTACCGCAGCCACTCGACCATTGTTTCCGGATCCACACCCCACTCCCTGCAGCAAGCTGCAAATGAGAAGGGCATTTCCCGGTTTTCGGACAGAATCCACTCCCAGGCTTCATCGCACGGTTTGCGAACACCACCGTGCTGACGGATGCCAAAGGCGCTTTTTACTGACTCGATTAGAAGCCGTTCACGAATATCTGCGAAGGCTGATTCGGGGATCTCCTGTAGTGGGCCCGAAGGCTCACAGAAGTCCGGTTTCCGAGAGGTTTCCATGTGTCCTCCTTGCGAAGAACACACCAACCCAACGGGAAGATGTGTTCCCGCGTGGGCTGTTGGAAGATTGTGGAGTCAGGGATCGAGATCGAGGACGTTGCCGGCGATGCGAAACAAAGCTGATTGCAGCTCCCTCACATCGTTGATGACGGTCCAATTCCCGAAATACGACTTCACAGCGTTTGAACCTATACCAATGGCATAGGTGTCGATCTGGTGTTTCATCAGATCCAGCAGGTAGTTGACTGCGTGACCGTTGTTCGGAGAACCGTCGGTAATCACAATCAGGACCTGACGTGGTTTATGACTGGCACTGAGTTCCCGTGCCGCGTAGAGCATTGCTTCAGCCAGAGGTGTGCCACCGCCGGAACTGACCAGGAAGCGCCCAAGATTGGGTCTCACCGGCTGTCCACGATGGATCATCGGACTGACACTCCCCCCACAACCCGGAAACATCGACACCGCGATGTCACATTTCGGGATGGTGGAAATAGCCAGCGCCAACGACACAGTGGCCTGATTGGCAATCTCCTGTCTTTGGCTCATGGAACCACTCGTATCGAGCAGCACATGAACCGAGGTTTCAGGCCTCTTGTGTTCATCTCGCTGGATGAACACCCGAGTGTCGCCTGCAGCCAAACGGCTTAGACGACGGCCATCAACGCGGCGCCCGCGGTCATGCAACCACTGGCGCTGTCGGCTTTCAGCCTGTAGAAGTCCCAGCAATCGGCTGCGAATGCTTGAAGACGTCAAAATGCCCGCCTGCAATTCACTCGTATCGCCGTTACCGTTCCTCATGTCCTGGCCCACACCGGTATCAATCTCGAAAGATTTACCGGACTGGTCTTCACGGGCCTGTGAGCACAAGTCTTCTTTTAGCTGTTGACCGGGATTGGTCGGCATATCCTGCTCCGACATAACCCGTTCATAGGTGCCTCCTGCGCCAGCGTCGCTGGAATCGTCCGAAGACGAGTCCGATTCTGCCTGGTCACCAGCTGAGTCCTGATCAGACATTGATTGCTCACCGGACGCATCCGACGGGCCTTCTGTCTGGTCAGCGGCTTCAGGAGAGGAATCCCCCTGATTGTCGCCATTCTCAGATGAGGAACTGTCTGAGTTGGAGTTCGGGTCCGAAGAATCCCCCTGGCCGTCGGGTGACGGATCAGGCGGCTGTGACGAATCACTATCCGGGCCGGACTTTCGCTCCTGCTCTTCCTCTTTTTCGGCATCCTTTAACGCCTTCAAAATGGCCCGGGCCACCTTGAGAGCGTCATCACTGGTTGTCATGGACATCATGTATTTCGCCAGCAGCCCGTCCAAACGAACGAAGAAGCCTCTGGGAAACGTCTGCTCCAAGACCTTCAAAGACTCTGGAATCAGCGGTTGGTAGACCTTCCGATCCAGAAACTCCCCATACAACCGGTGGTAGAGGTAACGAAACAATTGTGATGCCTCGCTTTCTGCCGTGGTCGGTACGGGTGTCCAGCCTCGCTCATGGATGTAGTTCTCCATGGCTTCCAGCGTGAACTGAGTCCCGGGAAAGGCGTGCTGGATAGCACGCTCAATCCGGATGTCCTCAATCAAGTTGGTCATACTCTTTTCGATTTCAGACCGGCACTTTTTTAAGGTGTCGAAACTGGACTCGCGAATATGAGCTGCTTCGTGAGAGAGATAGCCAAACAGCACATCTTTCATCTCACTCATGTTGTCTAGCATAGGCAGCACAATGGTTTTGCCATCTGTCATGGCGTCTGAGCCCGAAAGCACGACGCGCACACCAAATTGCTCACCATAGGCAGCTGCCACGATTGGTAATGCCCGCTCGAGAGCGGATTGTTTTTGGTTCATAGCTCCGCTCCTAGAAGTAGGCGCCCATTGCTGATGCAGTGGTTGGATAGGTTGAGGAAGGTGAAACCTGGGGCTGTGCGTTTCCGCTCTGGAGCCCGGCGATCAGTTTTGTCACCGAGAATTCTCCAGACACGATCCGCTCCAACTTTTTATCGTCAGAACACATCGTGAGGAACGTCAGTACCCTGCCGAACACAGGATGATCCTGGTCGATTCGTTCCGCTGGGATGGAGCTACGCAGCGCGCGGAATTCGCCAAGAACCCTAAGAATCCGGCCGTTGCCGAAACTCAGGGTGTCCAGCTTGGTCACCAATGGGTCGAGTTGTTTGCAAAGTGTCTTTCCGCCGATGGCGCGTTTCCGCTCCAGAAGACGATCGGACATCTCACGGCAGCTCAGTCCGACTTCGTGCAGGATTTGATCGGCAATTTCTGCCTCATCCGGTTCGAAGCCTTCCAGGGGCTGCATTTTGTAGAGCTTAAATTCGAACTTGAATGCGCTCGCCACGGTTTCACGGTCAGGAACCTGATCCCGCATGATGTGAGCGTACTCATCGTTCTCCGCGATCCAGTCCTCCTTGTTGCGGTCAAAATCATTGAGAAATTGCTGCAACGCGGATTCAAAGCCGGCCTTCACGGTTTCGAGTTTGGCAACTACGTCATCAATTGCTTCATCGCGTACAGCGAATCCGCCCATGAAACGTGTGCCTTCAGCCAGACATGCCCTTTCAGCCGATTTGCGCTTACTGAGCAACGGATCGAGAGCCTTGGGAGGAAATATCTTCTTTCGACCCAAATCCAGCAGTTTCTGTGGTGGCATTTTGCCGTCTGTGCCCAATCGGATATCACTGTCGCGAGAGGCTTTTTTCTCACCGCTCCAACACCGCATTTTCAGATGGACAAGGGTGGTCCCATGGATGAATTCCATGTGTTATCTCCTTAGCAATTATGAGAAGAGGGTGTACCGCCGGAGGCCGGCGGTGAGTTGTGGTTCAGAGAACCGGGGTCGAGGAAAGACTCAGAAAAAGGCGGCCTTTGTGTTTGACTCAATTACCGTCAAATCAATTGGTGCCTCGATTGCGCCCAGTGCGATGGCGTATTTCCTGAAGTCAGCAGGGGGACAGCTCTGACGCATGTCCGAAAACTCCTTGGACGTTCCGTAAAGCTCTGCGAGCTCATCGAAACTGTCCGTCAGGAGAGTATTGTCGTCGTCCACAATTTCTATGGGTGCAAATGAGAGCGAGGCTGAGGGGCCTTGCTCAGTCAGATGCCGACGAAGAGCAAACAGCAGCAGAATCGCCAACGGACCTTCGGAAAGTTCCGCGCCGCCGCTGTGACTGCCACTTAAAAGGCTTTTGAACACCGGCAGTGATGCCAGTGTGGTTGCCTCATCACGGAATTGCTCCGTGAAGGTGTTGAGTACAGACGCCAAGAAGCTGGCGATCTGCGTCTCGGGAACCTGAGTCGAGATCCGAAACCAAAACTGGTTTGGAATGCTGCTCTCCAGGTCGTTTTTCGAAACAACCATGTTGGTGCTTCGATCGATCGTCAGCGATTTGAATTTGAGGTAGCCCTTGCGAAGTTTCGCTTCGTACTGCCTTCTCCAATCCGCCTTATACGAGGAACGATAAACCAAGGGCTTCCCACGGCGTCCATACCAGACATCGTGACCACCTTTGGAGTTTGGCCGCGTATCTATCGCCCAATATTTATCGGACGTTTTATCGGCGTAGTGCAGGACACGGATATCGTCGCTCATGCTCAAGCTCCTTTGGACCAGGAGGTACCAAAGATGTCCTGTGCGATTCGCTCGATTGCTATCCGTTGCTCTGGTTCCGCTTTAGCCAGGAAAGCCTGATTCAGCGAATAAGACAGAGCATTTGGTGCATTTCGGAAGGCCAGTGCCAATTTTGCCCAGCGACACAGCGTGCGCGTGGACATGGTGATGGTCAGCGGCGTCGCCGTTTCCTCACCCCCAATGAACAGCTTCCGAATCTGATTCGCTACGCGAACCATCTTCTTACGCAGCTCTTCGGGAAGGTCTGGTGCCTTCTTTTCAAGGATCGTCAGTTCAACGTCCTCGGTTGGATAGTCCACGTGCACCATCCGGAATCGGTCAAGGAAGGCGATATCAAGCTGGTTTACACCCTGATACAGGCCGGTGCTGTCGCCAGAACCAACGCTGTTGCCGTTTACAATGAACCGAAAGTTTTGATGAGCGTGAATCACTTCGCCACCGTTTGTCGCAATGACCAACGGGTGTCCTTCGAGGACATCATGCAAAGCAGCAAGCTGACCGGGATCAGCTCGATCGACCTCATTCAAAATGAATAGGTGACCATCACGCATGGCAACAGAAAGGGGTCCGTAAACGAACTCCATCGTGCCGTTAACCAATTTCCAAGTGCCTACCAGGTCATCGAACTCCATGCGCGAGTGCGCGGTGAAGCTCTGCGTCGGCCAGTTAAGGCGTGACGCAACTTGGTAAGGCAAGGTGGTCTTCCCTGCTCCGTAATGACCAGAGAAGTAGAGCCCATCATCGTCGGGATCATCCAGAAAGTTCAGGATGTCCCGCAGAGTCTCCCGGCGGAAAACGTAGGAATCGTTTCGCTTGGGGATGTAGGGATTGGTGGAATCGGCGAAACCGGCTGTGATTACTTCAGCTGGCACGTCGAGGTTGAAGGTGTTGCGAATTGGCAGTGCCTTGTCGCGAACGGTCATATAAAGCTCCTTTTCAGTGAGAGTTCACTTATTCCAGAGCGGCATCACACACCAGAAGGTGATGATGGCCTTCTGGCAAGTGAGATTTTTTGAGAGAGGAATTACAGCCGTAGCTGACGTGTCCGTTTCAAATTCCGGTATAGACACTTATTTTGTCGTGCAAGCACGATCAAAATGCTCAAGGGATTACCTGGTGGGGTAACCGCCTTCCGTAACACCCTGGATTGCAGGGCACTAGAGAAGGCAGACACAAAAATGGAACTGCTCCGAGGATAAAATCCCCGGAACAGCCATTGCTGGTTTAGAAGTAGGCCGCTTTGACTGGTGTAATCACCTCACCCACATCGCGTTTGACCAGTTCATCCTCAGAACGGGTGAACCGGACTTCCTCGCGAGAGGGCTTGCGATAATTCTCCAGCTCGGTGCTCAAATCCAGGTCAGGGAAGTTCTCCTGAAGGTATTTGAGGTAGTCGACAGATCCCGACTTTTCGAAGCGAGTGACCTTCACGCCACCGACATCAGCATGGCGAAAAGGTCCCATCAGGTTAACCAATGCCTTTTGGACATCCTTCTGGTCTTTCTCAAGAGCCTTCAGCTTGTCCTTCAGAGACTTGATCTGTTCCTGTTGCATCCGCCAGGCTTCCGCATGAGCTTCCCACTTGAACTTTTCCGTACCGCTTTCCGGGATAAACCAGTCGCGATCAGGATCCAATTCTGGGGGTTGCTCAGTCTGGACCAGTTGCCAAAAGTGCTTGGCCGCCTCGATGATTTGATTCTCTCGTTCAGGAGTTAACCGAATCTCGAAATCCTGGTCCGCACCATCTTCACGGTAGAAAATAAGTCGTCCGATACTCTGGCCGGCCACAGTCAACTGAGCTTGGACCTGAGCTTCGTACAGCTTGAAGGCCGTGGACTCGACTCCGTTTGCCTCAAGGTCATCCCAAACAGTCTTGGAAGGCGCCTTGAATTCGTAGGGTTGATCATGTGTATCCACACCATCAAACGAGGCGCGAAGCACGTCCCATTTGGCACATTCACCGCACATAGGAAGCAGAAACTCACCGTAGCGGGATTCGGCCAACTGACGCGCTTTATCCTCGAGGGCGACACCTCTTTGGATGTTCGGGTTGCCTGAAAGGTCTGGCGGGTTAATCCGTCCGATCTTTTCAGCCCAAAGTTGCCAAGGGGTTTTATAGGGGCTCAGTCCAAGGATCACCGGAATGTCTGTTGCGGTGATGCCCAGGGCTCGCCATTTCAGCCATTCTTCAGAGCGTTGGTTCAGGTCAACTACTGTCATTTTCGGCATTACGAATCTCCTTGAGAGGGGTAATGCCGCCCAAGGGGTGCATTACCCCGTTGGGTTGAGAGAGTGAGTGTTTAGGCTGTCTGGCTCATGGCCGGAACGTCTTTGATGTACTGTTCGCAGAGCTCTGCAAACATCTTCGCGTAGCCTTCAGAGGGAAAGTCAGCGACCGGGAATTCCGGATATTGAAATTGCACACCGGGCCGGAAGTGGCCGATGACCGAATAGAAATTCGGGCGGCCGTCGTTGCGCTGAGGTTCTGAGTGAGACAGATAAACGGCTTTGACTCGGAAAGAGTCGTAGTCGCGGATCTTCTCAAGGCTATCGAAGTAGAACATCGTCATCTTTGGTTGAGTTTGAGCGTTCATGATTATTCCTCTTGAGTAGAGATAAGAGGCATGAACACCCGTGTTGGGGTCCATGCCCCAAGTGGGTTTAGGTTTTATTGATTAACCGCTTCGGACGGGGCTGGTTGGGCTTTTGCCTTGTCCAGTTCGTCCAGAGCGTAGGCCAACTCAGAGGGATCTTTGATCCTCTCCATCATGACCTCTTTGCACGCTTCAAAAGCGTTTTGGTTCTTTGCCCGGTCCACCAGATTTTTCACGGTGTTGAGCAGTTGGGCCGAGAGTTCTTCTCTTGGCGGTGGTGCAGGAAGCGCCGAAGGCGTAACCGGCTTGTGCTGGTTTGCCAGAATCGCCAAGCCTTCTCCGTTCTCCTCGTTGAGGATCCTGAGTGCCTGTGCCATGCGAGGGTTCGAGATTGGCCACCACTTGCTGGCTCGCTTCACGATGCTTTTCAACATCATTTGTTCAGCCCAATCGACCCAGGGCCCAAAACCTTTTTTAAAGGCTTCAGAAACGTCCCGAACCTTGTCCATGTCAGCTTTCGACATGGCTTCGACCAGAACGCCCCCGGAAGGTAGTTCTGCGATGCAGTAACCACCTCGAATGGAGCCACGATCCGTTGAGAAGGGATCACAGACGTGATCTGGCTTCTCGGCGGGGCCTTTGTAGGAAAACTGGTCTTTCTCGTACACCAGTTCAGCCTTGGCCCAGCGAATCGCACCGGTTTCCACGCCAATTGCAATCAATCCCCGATAGGAAATATCGAGCATGACCTTGGCGTCTTCATTGCGGCGTAGACGACGGGGGACCAAAAACGCCAGGCCCTGGTTGGGATTGAGCGTTAGTCCGACCGCGGCGACGTTGTACATCGCAAGCCGAAGTGATGAGAGGTTCTTCTTTGCCACATCCAGCAGATAGGAGTTGTTCATCAACTGTTGGGTCGCAAAGATTTGCTCCTGTTTAAAATCCAAACTGGAGCTGTTGAACTTCTCTTTTGAGGATTCAATGATCTGATGCCATTGAGCGGGTTGTACTGCCTGAGGTGCCTGATTCATAGAAAGGTCCTTGCGCGTAAAGAATTCCGGGTGATAATTCCCGGAGAGGTGAGAGAGATGCAGACCAACCATTACATCGTCGATGACGAGGGCAATTTCAGGTTCACATCGGTGGGTCTTGAGGAAGAAGGACCGCTGCTGGTTAAAGCCGGCATTGATCCCACATCCATCAAGACGTATGAGGCATATATCCAGGCCAGGAAGACCGCTAGGCCTTACTTTATGGATTACCTCAGAGACGAAACTGACCGCATGCTGGAAGGAAAGCCGGACACCGTTGAGTGGCAGGCCATCAGATCCATCGCGTTTGGGTCAGATGAAGAGCAGAAAGCTCTGATCGAGAAGATGAAGCGGAAACGGTCGTTTAAGACTGTTTAGCTTCTTTGCGGGCGTTGATTTCCTCAATGATGCGACTGCGAAGCCACTTCAAAGATTTGATCTGTTCCCGATCGGTGAGAAGCACCAGCATTTCCTGAGAATTGCGAAGGTGCGCCTGAAGTTGTTCATCACTTGCCGTTTCCAACCAGTAATAAACCTCTTTCCTTGAGAACCCCATGATGTTGTCTCCATCGAGAAGATGGGGCTCTCCCGTCTGGGGTAGAAGCCCCATTAGGGTTAAAAGTTAAAAAGCCAGTCGCTAGAACGGGTAGTCGTCGTCAAAGCCATAGGCTTCAACTGGCGGCTGTTCCAGATGCCCAGGCTGACTCGGTGAAGCATGAGCCTGCTGTTGGGGCTGTGGCGCGGGAGCGGCCTGCTGCGAACCATTTTTGGAAAAATACTTCGGCAGCTTGCGTGGGAAGTCATTGACCACGATTTCTGTGGTGTAACGATCTTCACCGCTCTGGGTTTGCCATTTCCTGGTTCTCAACTCGCCCTCAAGGAACAAGAGATCTCCAGGTTCAACGTTCATGCCAGTGTGCTCAGCAGTCTTGTTGAAACTGACGCAACGGTGCCATTCGGTGTTCTCTTTCCATTCGCCAGTATCCTTGTCCTTGAGAGACTTGGTTGTAGCGATTGAATAAGAAACCACCTGCGTGCCGCTTGGGGTGGAACGAACGTCTTTTTGACCGAGACGGCCGATGAGCTGTGCTTTGTTAAGCATGATTATTGCCTCTTGAGCTTAGGTTGAGAGTATTCAATCTCGACAGGCGCACGCTTGCCGGATTGAAGGAGGTGCTGATTTCTCATGTGCTGAAGTTCAGCAGGAGAATCGATGATTGACCGGATGGTTATTTGCTCAGGTTCAGGCTTGTAGAATCGATGGAGAACCCAGCGAATCACAAAGACTATTCCTCGAAGCAAGGCTTTGGTGTACAGCGTCAAACGACGTTCACACGCTGCGAGAAGACGGTCTCCAGTTTCGAAACCGAGATCGACCAGGAAAAGAATAATCCTGCTACCGAACATCAGGACCAGGATTGCAGACAGACCCAGAACGAGTTCCATCAAGCACTCCTTTTCTCAGGTGAGAAGACATACCCGTACTCGGTGTCATAGACCCAAGTCAGATCCTGTCTCAGAGAGGCGTTAAAGTGCGGCAGTAGCAGCACATTTCCGGCCTCAGAAGTGGCAACGACAAAACGTCCTTTGTCCGCCTTTTCGATTGCCTGTTGGATGACCTCATCAACGTGGTTGACGAATTGAGAGAGATGCTTATTGGCATCGTGTTCACTTCGATTCATGGGAGTGATTCCTTTGGAGTGTTGAGCCAATTGCCGTAGCAACCGCGTCCGTTTCATGGCTAAGTGAGGACGCTGATCAAGTGCCGAGTTCAGTTGAACTGCAGCAACAAGATTCGAGGAATCACGGGAAAAGCATTCAAGTCTGGATCCGATACGGGTCCAGGCCGCAATGCTCGTGAGGGATAGGGAAGGAAAGACAGACGCACGAAACCTAGCAGTTGAGAATCAACTGAGGATCATGCGGTCTGTCGGGGATGTGTTCGTAAAAACGAACAGAGTTAAGGCCGTAGGCCTAGAGGTTTTTCTCTTCGCGTTCGACTTCAGCAATCAATAGCTGCTCGTTCTTCGAGTCGATGTGGGCCGCTATCAAAACGCTGCTTACTACGACGGCTACAAAGCAAGTCATAAAAATAAGCATGGAAGGCTCCATAGGTTGCGTCTCCTTGAGAATGTTGGTGGATTTTTACTCGCTAATCAAGTCTTTCAGACTTGTTCGGAGGATGATCCAGTCGCATTCGGATTCGCTCTACAGAGTGCTTGTAATGAGCAATTTTTCCAGCGCAGATGACGTTTAGGCTCACAATGATGATCGTGAGAACGAGATAGATAGCCAGTTGGATGAGATCGCCGTTATTGAGCAATTCCCAAAGAGCGACAGATGTGGGCGCCATTGAACTTGCGTTGACGCTTACCATTGCTGCTCTCCATCGTGCATGAAGTTCAGAATTTCGAATGAAGAGTTTTTCTTTTGCAGTAAACATAATTTTCTCCGGTTTAGTGTTAAGCCAAATCGCCGTGGCGATCGCATCCGTTTCGTGGCTAGATTGAGGATGCTTATCAGGTGCCGTTGTTCAGAGAACAAACAGCAGCAAGATCCGGAGAAACCAAAAGGCGGTCTGCCCTGCCCTGAGAAACTCACAGGCACGGCAAAACACCCTCAGGAGAGGGGTGGGGCTATCAAAGAGGTCTGTTTAGTTTGCTTCTGGGTGAAGGTGCGCGGAGCTTCGCTGTATGGAGAGATGGGTCCCGACGAGGCGGTGTGCCAAATGACCCGGTGAGGCACTGTTTAAAAATTACACCAGCTGTGATCGAGGCACAAGGCAAATATTGTCCCGACGTTCACAAATCTAGCTTTTGATCATCGAGAGCTGAATGACTCAACAAATGTGGTAAGTATTGAGGTTTCTGGATCTTCGCGGGGCAAAGCGATGCCGAGAAAGTTAGCGCTATCCCAAAGGGCTTTTTCAAGAGCGTCGGGATTTCCTCTGAAAAGCGCCTGGCTATCAGGATCGGATAACCCAGGTATAAGATGGATTGGTGCCGTTTTGCCTGCCGCTGGTAAATCCATTTTGAGCGGGATGTTCACGCCCCAAACTTTTAAATTCAGTTGGCCTTCGATGAGGCAAATGTATTTAGTGATATCGATGGAACGGCTATAGCCATCATGCTCTAAGATCATTCGACACGGAAAAGACTTACCATTTGTCAGGCAATTACGCAGATGGCCGTACATTACCCCTTCGCGCCTCACGTTAGGTAAGCCCTCCAGAAACCTACCCTCTCCTACTGCATAGCTGTTCCTTTCGGTCGGATTAACAATTAGTTTCGCAACCCCGTGTTTGATGCAGGACTCGGCAAAAGATCTGGAAACCTCGTTAAAGTATGTGTCAGCGTCATCGAGGATGGTTCTGGTGAGTGGCGGATCTGCCCAGAAGTCACACCAATCAAGATAATTTGGGGCATGCTTCATGCCATGGGGAAGCGGACCAGTTTTGCGGATAAGGGTATAGCCGGAGACTTGGTGAATGGAACAATCTGCCAGGCATTGGGTATTCTCTAGCACCCAATGCAGTATCCGCCGAAAGAGTATGCTGTCTGAAATCCAAGCAGTGGCGGCGCCATCTTTTACCGTCACATAGGAAAGGTCTCTCTTCTTCTTGCTCTTATATCGGCTTTTGAACTCGTTGAGAGCGGCATCGGAGGGCTCAAAAAACACAGGGATTGGCGAGCCGGTGATGCTGTCTGAAACCCAAAAATCTCGGAGTTTGCGCGCTTGAAGGGTGGGCAAATCGCGATTTACCGACAGGAATTGGTTCAAGTAATAGATCCCGAGGAAACGGGAGGCAGGACGGTCAAACCAATTTCTCGGCTCCGGATTTTTCTGCAAATGCTCCGTGACGAGCCGTTCTTGTGTCGCTTCCGATCTGGCGACCAGACCTTCGTAGGTTTTAATGGCCTGAGTCGTTCTCTCCGAGATTTCAAATGAAATCCATGATCTTTTAGCCTCACGCTGAACCAGTTCAAACAGGCGAGGCAGGTCTATGTCTTGTGGATCATAAAGTGACAGATCAATTTCGAGCACCGAAAGATTGAGGGCTTCGTATTGAGCTCTCTTCTCGCCGTCCACGGGGTTTGAAACACAGACTTCAACATAAAGCTTTCCAAGTTCCCGAGTTACAAGAATCACATCGGGGGTTCGAGCGGTCCCCTCTACTGAAGGCTCTATGGCGCCCGATAGAATCGAGGCGCGGCCGTTTTCTGGTGTTAGCTGTTCTTTAAACTCGTGTGTGTGTGGCTCGGGCAATATGAAGCGTCGTGGCGGGAAGTTGATAGACTTCGGTTCCAGGTAGAGGTGATCAAGGTGATAGGCAATGACGCGTTTGGCGGCGTTGTGGAGCGCCGTTTCCCGACATTGCAAAGAATGTTCGTCATTCCCATTCGCTGACTGGTGTGCGAAATGATGAATCCGCTCCTCGCCTTTTCTAGCGACCAGAGGACGTTTGCATCGCGGATTGGGGCAATGGCAATTACAGGCATTCCCTCTTTCTACTTCGGAAATGAGCCGAGTTTCACCGGTTCGGGTATCGATGCCCGATAACAAGACATGACTACTCACGGCAACTTAGTTCCTAACTGACCTTTCCTAAGGAAGGGGAGACACCCCTGCCCCTCAAACAGGGGTCTGCACAAAGACAAGTTGGTACAGAATCTAACAAACTTCGCCGCTGCCGAAGTCAATTGTGGTCACACCACATCGCCAGTCATCGATCATAAAGTCACGGATCAGTGACCGTTTAAATCACATTCTGTGCCGAATGGGTTGGTAACCTCTGGTTTTGCATACCCATAGGCCATGCTTCCATGATTTCCACGAAACGTGCTTACCTGATCCTCTTGCTCGAAGGTCTCGCCAGTAGCGGCGTTCAAATGGTCACGATACGTCAAACTGTCGCTTTTGTCGGTAGCTCAGTCCTGTGCACTTCAATCATCATCAGTTGTTTCCTCGGAGCATTGGCCCTTGGCTACTTCTTTGGCGGCAAAACAGCACCTGAAAAGTTCTCCCGGGCTCTGCTTTTCAACCTGGTTGGGGCGATCGCTCTATTTGGTATTGGTCTCTCCTACCCGTTTGTCAGCATGTTTTTTCTGTCTATTGCAGACATCAGCCATGGTTTGCCGATTCTGGGAAATCCCCTTGTCCACCTCCTCGCGTTCTGTTTGATGGTTATGTCGCCCTTAGTATTCCTGCTGGGGCAGACAGTCCCACTTCTATTGAACACGGCAGACCAGGAGACTCGCAAAAGTGAAGCCGCAGGAAGCGCGACTGCGATCAGTACCGTGGGCAACGTTGCTGGGTGTCTTCTCACTTCACTGGTGCTGATGTACTTCTTGGGCGTCGGCTATTCCATACTGGTGAACTGCCTGATTCTCAGCGTCTGTGTCTTGCTGGTGTTGCGTCCGGAAAAAACCGTCCTGAAGCCGATGCTGCTGAGCATCACTAGCCTGTCACTGGCGGTGGCGTTCGTCGCTAACGTCCGAATGCCAAACCAGATTTTTGCTGCTACCACCCCATACAGCGACATCCGCGTGGAGGCCAACGACAGTGGCAAAAGGTTGGTGATCAACCGCAGCTCCGCTTCATTCATTGACGCCGAGACACGCCAGGGTTGGCCGTACATTGAGATGATGAAATCGGCGATATTTTCAGACGACGTCGCGGAGAAAGACATCCTTGTGCTGGGCGCCGGCGGATTCACTCTGTCTGCCGAGGACACCAAAGGCGCAAACTTTACTTATCTGGACATCGATCCGATGTTGAAATCCGTGGCAGAGGGCGACTTTCTGGGGGAGCCAATCAAGGGCAACTTCATTGCTCAGGATGCGAGAGCATTCCTGCTCACCAATGAAAAGCGATGGGATGTCATCGTGGTCGATCTTTATACAAATGCGGCCACTATCCCCATGCACACAGCCACCTTTGAATTCTTCAGCTTGGTGTCCGAGCGCCTGACTGAAAGCGGGAAAGCCGTCCTGAATATTGCGGCCAATCCGCGGCTCACGGACCGGTATTCCCAGACGATGGACAACACAGTCCGTCAGGCCTTTTCACGATGTGTCACGGACATCACCAGCTATGACGATTCCCTGCAGAACCTGGTGTATCTATGCGGAAAGCGCTCGTCCGGCATGGACAGAGTTGCCCGTGCTTATTTTGATGATACAACGAGAGTAACCGTCGACGGGTACCTGTCTGCACTTCATGGATCGGCGAGATAAGTAATGCACCACAATAAACTGAAGAGAAAATCGGAGTGGATCTCAGCCTCAGACGTAGGCCGGAGCGAATTTTGCCCGAATTCAGTCGCATTGAAGTACGCCGGCGCCAAGCCCTCACAACGGGCAGTCGCGGCTCAGGATCGAGGCAATCTGAAGCATGAACAGTTCAATCGCCAGATCAGCACCGACAAACGCTGTTACGTAGCCTCTTACCTCTATGGAGTGGAGGATCCTCGCACGGAAACTCTCCGTCAGTTTCGTGACAATACACTGCAATGCTCTCCTGGCGGCCGGATCCTGATTGCGTTCTATTACCGGCTGTCTCCGGCGGTCATCAAAATCAGCAAACGCGCGCCCTGGATTGACCGGTTGCTGAGGCGAATCGTGGACAGACTTGTTCTGCTGTCTGAACAGCGAGGTAAAAACCATGATTCATGAGCTGCTCATTGTTGTCGCGGTTGCCGCAGTACTGGTCGTCGTCTGGCGTCAGCGCCATGTCAGATTTGTTGATGAGCTGGGCATCGAGGGCGATTTGATCTGGATCGACGACGGCCGTCACACCAAACCTTTCTTCAATGGAGCGTTCAAGGTGTTTGGCAAGCCGGATGCGCTGTACCGGACTCGCGCCGGTGTCGTGGCTGTTGAGTATAAAAGCCGAAACGGGCCCGTATTTGATAGCGATGTTACCCAAGCATTTTGTGCAGCTCTGGCTGCCCGGGGTGAGGGATACCGGGTAACCCAGGTTTTGATCAAGACCTCTGCCGTCCAGAAAATGTTTAAGCTTCCGACTTCCGACAGGGCACTGTTCGATCGGATTCAGCCTGCCGTTTTCAATGCCAGGCAAGCCAAGTTTGGTTATGCGGTACCAAGCCGGCCGGAGATCAAAAAATGCCGCAGCTGTGGCTTCCGCGGGGATTGCGAACATTCTGCAGTCTGAGGCTCAGAAAAAGAGGCGCAGCTCTCATAAACGGTGAGAAAAATCGTTCAACATCTGATTTCTTGCACACTATGGACCATGGATGGCCGATATGATCCAAGCACGTATTCTTAAATCCGCACTATCAATTGCCCTCGGCGTCATCGCCCTGCCCCTGCTGGCTGACGAGAGTCGGGAAGGCAGAGATCGCGTGATAGACCACGTTACTGTCATGGCAGAAAGAACCCCTATGCAGGCTTTCTCGGCGCACCCTATGCAGTTTTTCGTATTGGGTGCTGACCTGGGCGGTTCCTTTTACTCACAAACCAATCTTGATTTAGTCAAAGATCTCAGTCACTCATTATCGGAACAATTAGACAGGCCAGTTTGGTTTTTCGAGAACAAGGACGGACATTCCGAGGGACTCTTAGTCACAGTTCTGGGCTCGAATAGTCAACTCGTTTCGAATTTCGTATCGCCGGAAAACGATTCATTCTGGTACTCGATGAACGCTGTGGCTTGTGACATCAATGCGAAACTGCTTCTGACGAGAGGTTTCGAATCGGGCCACTGCTTCAGAACTTACGACAACATGGATACACCGGAAAATGGGGTTTTCACGCGAGCGATCTCGGCAGTTACACATAGCTCAGAGCCCCGGAGTTCTCTCATCGAACAAGGGATCCATGTTTTTTCTCACGCTGATTTTGTCTTTGGTATCGTGCAATTCCAACACAAGATCTACACCCCACCCGGGAAGTTGACAGCAGAGGAATTCAACAAGGGGGACCCATTCAAAGACCGCCGAGACTTTGCGGTCAGCGTGATTCGTAATTCCAGCTATTAGGAAAAGATAGTGCTTCTCAACTCCATAGGACGGAGCGATGCAACGTTTACTCACTTCAAGTTTGCTTGCCTGTTGTTTGATTGCACCAACAATCCAGGCAAGCGATTGCCAGGTCCATTTCACAAGCGTGGATGGCAACGTCCGGAAGGCGCTAACCATTGGCTCAAAATTCCCGCAGTGGCAGGCCCGCAAGCAGATGTGTACGCGGTTAAGTTCCTTTGATGGAGCCATCAACGTTGCAGGCGGATTCTCAACTGGGGCGGGAACAGTCTCGTATTTTGTCGATTTGACCGTAAGCGATCGGGCAACTGGCCTCAGCATTCCCGACCATGGCGTTAACTATGTCTTATCCGGACGTTTTCCCGACGCGAAAACAGAATCTGAGCTAATAGGAATTGCAATCCCAGCGTTAAGAAACTCAACACAACAGCTGCTGCAACACTGGTACGAATCGGGAAAATTTGAGAAAGCTGTCAAAGCGTTTTTGAATAGCCGAAACGTGCTTCAGCAGCTCTGAAACGATCGATAATAGCGGGTTAGTGAGAACACTTGAGCTAGTCGCTCATGACAAGACCAATCGTCGTTTTCGACGCGCCTCCAGCTCTGACCAGTGGGTGTTCAATCTCATTGCGATGGCATTGAATTCACCCACTGTCCTCACGTCCCTCAATTCGGTTTGAAGATCACACCTCTCTGATGTGTAGTCCCGATCTGCATTGATCGCTGCAACCCCCAGTGCAATTTCGATTGCCCAGGCAAGTTCAGATTTGTCAGAACAGGTGCTTATCAATAGAGGCGACATCAATTGAGCTGCAGCGAACCGGTGAACGTTGTGCACTTGTTTGGTTCTTCATCCAGGCAGGCTACATAGAGCACATCAGCACTCTTGGGAATCACGTTCAGAAACGTGGAGGTGTCGACGGTCAGATCATTGATGCCGTTGGCACGCCCTGTTGGAATGCTCGAGCAGGAAATCACATTCTGATTGCCTGGCGCGTAATCGCAATCGAACGAGGCAAACTGCCCGCACGCGTAGTCTGAGCCTGAAGGCCACATACAGGAGATGCTGAAGAGCTCGAGGTCATCTTCTTGCTGGAAAACCCCGTCTTCGCTGAGATATACCGACGCTGTGTATGGAAAGGATTCATTGAATTCCGGGACGGACTGATCGTCGTAATATACGTCCATCTTCCAGGTAATGCTGATCGTCTCGTTCGGTGAAAAATGGTCCTCAGGATCACCGGTGCCAGCTGCAATATTGAATACGGTTGGCTCTAACGGGGCGTCAGAGAATTCGAAGACCAACTCCCTTTCTTCAACATCCGGCGCCGGCGCGGTTGGACCAGAGCTTGATGAGGAACCTCCTCCGCCGCCGCAAGCAACGAGGGTTGAGCAGGCCAGAATCAGACAGAGCGAATGTTTTGTTTTCATGGTGATCTCCGTGTCAAAACCTGATCTTAGAGCTGACTCATGTCGCGAAGGAGATTCAAAAAGTCAGGGATATCCGACGGTTTAGAATCCGGGGGCCAAAAAAAAAGGCCTTCCCGCATGCGGAAAGGCCAACCCTCACTCTCTCTCACCCAGGAGCCACGCTCGCTAGTGATTTCAAGATCTCATGGAAATCTTCGCGGCCAACCCCCTGTACAGAAGAATTTTTCAGGTTTATTTCCGACCCAGAACATCTTGACCAGGCTTTCTCCTCAGCATTGGCTGCTTCCGATCCATTACGCCCAGTATCGAGGATGAGTCTTCGAAACAGACTCCCACCATATACACCCCGGGGCCCAGCCGCTGATATGGTTCAAGCAAGTGGCGACGCCAGGACTCAATGTCCAGCAGTACAGGACGGACCGATGGTAGCTGGCGAACCACTTCCCTATCGGCAATACCAATCCACTTACCGATTTCGATGCCATCAGCCGTGCAGAATCCAATTGGGTCGCAGCTCGCGAATGCACGGAGTTCCTTATAAACACAGTTATGGCGACGCCTAAATTCCATGAATCTCGCACTGTTTGGATATACAGCATTATTGCAGATGGATTGCTACCCAGGCCAACCAGAAAATAACTCAACATTTTGTTTTAGACGTGTTTAGAGTGATTGGTGACCCATTACCTGACAACTGAGGAGGTCACACGATGAATGCAATAACTGGACAAGACGAAGTGATCGGCCGGCTCTGCGGAGTCCATATCCGAGACGAAAACGGAGAAGTTCTCTATTCACTGACGGGCATCCGCAATGGTGAGGTTTTCGGACGAATACCTGCGGATGAGACCCCATCGAGAAAGCGCGATCTCTGGATTGGCTTGGGGATTCTCGAAAACGGGACAGTAATAAGCAACGAAGGTGAGGTGCTGTTCCGGCTGGTCTGAATCGCTAACCAGAAGAAGGATCGGTGGTGGGATTCCCTGTCCGCCATCGACCCAAAATCACAGTTGAACAGCGGTATTGGCAATGGCTATAGAAGGAGTCTCCAATATAGCTATATTATTGTTATAAATAGGGTTTTAGGGGGTTGTCCGTGGGCATTTTCATGAGATTTTAAGAGTGAACACCAACGAAATTCACTCAGAGGAATCTCATTATGGAAACTCAAATCTCACTCAAGAATCTGACCCTTTCACCGCTCAACGTCCGGAAGGTTAAAACCTCAGCGGAAGAAGATTCGCAACTCCGCGCACTGATTGAGTCGCAGGGTGTTCTCCAGAATCTCATCGTCATTCCTTCACCCGATGCCGAGGGACGGTATGAGGTTATTGCTGGTGGACGCCGACTCAGCGCCCTGAACCACCTTCTTGCCGAGGGAAAGATCGACGCCGAGTTTCCCGTCCGGTGCGTCGTGAAGACCGAATCCGAAGCCATCGAAGCCAGTCTGGCCGAAAACTATCGCTCGGACATGCATCCCGCTGACCGATTTGTTGCCTACAAGGCCATGCTGGATGCAGGGCGATCCATCGAAGACATCGCGAAGCGGTTCGGTAAGCCTGTCACCGAAGTCAAAAAGCTCCTGAAACTCGGGGCTGTCTCTCCGGTGATTCTGGATGCCTTCAGAGCACAAGAGATGAACTTTGACATGGTCATGGCCTTTACCGTCAGCGACGATCAGAAGGCTCAGGAATCCGTCTTCGCAGAGGTAAAAGAGCAATACCACCCCTCTCCCCGATTCGTGCGGCAAAAGCTGCTCAACACGGATGTTACAACTGACGACACCACCTTTAAATTTGTCGGACAGGAAGCCTATGAGGCAGCCGGTGGCACCCTCTCAGAGGATTTGTTCGCGGACAACCAGTACGTCAACGACGTAGACCTCCTGAATCGTCTGGCTGATGAGAAGCTCGAACAGCTGCAAGCGTCTTTCAAGGCAGAAGGCTGGGGCTTCGTAGAGGCTACGCTGGATGGCGGATACAGCCACCCACTTCGATTTGCACCGTGTATCGATGGTGAAATCATCACCGCACCAGACTCTGTTGTGCATGAGTTTGAAGCGAAGGAACGGGAGCTTGAGGGACTGATGGAAGCGGTCTCAGACCACGAGGATGAAGAAGCCAATGAGCGGTTCCGTCAACTGAACGAGGAATTAAGTGACCTGAAGGAAACTATCGACGCCTCACGAGAATTCTCCGACGAGCAGAAGCAGTCAACAGGGGTTCTTCTTTCGGTGGACTTCCGAACAGGTGAGCTGGTGACCAAGGTTGGCATCGCTTTGCCGAAGAAGCAGTCCGAAAAGGCACAAAATGAAGATGGCACAGTAGTCGAGGCCCCCCAACCGACCGAGAGCAACGCGCTTAAAAGCGATCTTGAGGCATACCGGCTCCAGGCACTTGAGGCTGCGGTGATGCAGAAAGCCGAAATCTGTCTGGACATGACCGTTTTCACAATGGCCAAGGCGGTCCTTGCAGGTTCAACGTGGTACCGGAAACCTCTTGGGATCGATCTGGATGTAAACACCTTCTCCGCCACGAAAGACATTGAAGAAACTTCCGCAGCTGCTGAAATCCGAAAGCACCGTGACGCTCTGGACCTGAACTGGCTGGCTCAAGAAGGTGATTTGGAACAGTTCAAAGCATTCCAGAAGCTCTCGAAGGCGAACAAGTTGAACATCCTCGCCCATTGCAGTGCTCAAACGCTCCGCTGTGCGACCAATGAAGTTGAGCAATACGTGGCTGAACAGATCAAGTTCGATCTGAGTGAACACTGGCAGCCAACCAAGGCGAATTACTTCAACAGGATCAAGAAAGGCAAGCTCATCGAAATCCTGAAAGACCTGAAAGGCGATGAGTTCGCTTTGTCTCAGGCAGACGCCAAGAAAGGCGATCTGGCGACGATTCTGGATGAGTTAGATGAGACAAAAGGCTGGCTCCCAGAGTCACTCACCAAAGCTGCATAGGAGGGCAAAAAGCGTAAAGAAGGGAGTCGAAGCAGGCTCCCTTTTTTGTTTCAGACTTGCCAGTGAAGCTTTGTCGTGTATACCTAAAGAGTACGGCGGCCAATAGTCCTGACTATGTCTCCATAAGTTGGCCGGAACGGCCACATTATGGTCGCAAGTGAATCGGCAAATTTTCCACAGATTCTGTGGATAACTGTATTGATAAATTGCGTGGTCGGTCGTCCAGCGCAGACCTTACTTGGACTTGTCACAATCGATCATTTTTTGATCAGGATTCGGCGTCATGGACAAGACAATCGTTCACAACGGAATAGCCCGAAAGTGCAGCCTTGGTGCGGGCATCGCGCTGCTGGTTCTGGTCAGCCTGTATGCCGGTGATGGTGTCTCATTCCAAGAGACTTGGGGATGGATTTTCGGTGGCCTGATGTGTGGATTTGCTGCGATTCACCCGATTTCGAAGGTCTACGAGCAGTCTGCCCAGAAGTACGGCGAACACTGGTGGTTCAAAGTGATGGTGTGGCTGGTCAGCACAGCTCTCGCATTGGTTCTGGCGGCAATCTCGATTATCTGGCGAATACTGCGTGGTGATGGTTCTGAGGAATATGATGATCACAGAGTCCCAGGTTCGGTATTCAAAGAGCCGCTGCATCCTACCGATGCTGTTTACGATCAGTCTCACGAGGTTTATTACGGCAACGAACGGCCCTCTCCTTTCGAAAGATAAAATCCTTGATTAAGTCGTCTGCGATTGGCGAAATTCTGAGGAAAGCGAGCCTTTGATTGAGTAGACACAGATTTTAAGGTTCGCGACTGCGAACGATGGTTCGCTGCGGTCGCAAAGCGAACATTCAGATTGGGCGATAACGCCAGCCAGCATGCGCGGCTACGGAATAGAGTCGAAGCTGCAATGGAAAAGCTGTCGCCGTGCCTGCATTCGTTTGGCATCATCTCCCGACATCAACGAGAGATGAAGACCGCCAAAAGTTCGGAACACAACCAGTCAATGGTCTGCGAAATGAGAAAAGCCCGACCTCAGGATTTCAACACATCGTCCAGGGCTTGGAGCTGCTGAGCATACTCATTCGGCCTGTTTTTTTTAAAGCGCTCCAGGTTACGAAGCTTCCATTTCACCGCGGGAAACACCTGATAATCATAAATAGACCAGTCAGGTCGCAAACGGTTAAGACTTAACAAAAACGCCTTATCCCGATCATCAAAGCAAGATCTGACCTGATTGATTAAAGCCCACCTCGTCGCCTCAAAGTCGTCATAACTGAACGCGATAGCACTCATCCCTTCAAACTGGTTTTCAAAAACGGCGCGCTGATCCAACAAATTCGGATCCAGCATTTCATGGGTCGGTCTGTTCGAACAGATCAGCCCGTATAACAGACCTCGCTTGATCTCATCACTGAGGCCTTCGTTTTCCAGCAGCAATTTGACGTCAAATAGATCCCTAGGATGTTGGCGATCAAGCGCGGCGCATAACTTACCGCCATAAAGCTGCGCCAATGGCACCACTGGCATTGCGCAAAACGCATCGAAGGCGTCTTGCGCCGCGTCGCAGACCGGCATTTTTTCAAGGCGACCCAGCAGACCGCGCCCGACCGTATTCACTTCGATCTTGATCGTCACCCCACCCTCTTCAAGCTGGAGCTTGCACACATCCGCCTTATGCTGAACATGGATCGACGGGCGCAATGCCTCGATGCGCTGTTTGACATGGCGTAATCCGGCGTTCATCCCGGCCAGCGCCTCCGTCCGGGTATTCAGCTCTACATAGGTCAGATCAATATCCACCGAGAGCCGAGGCATATCACGGACAAACAAATTAATCGCCGTGCCGCCATGCATGGCAAAGCATTCTTCTTTGGCCACTTCTGGTAAGACCGTTAACAGCAACTGGACCTGTTTTTTGTATGCCTCGTTCATACGTGCTTTTCCAGCTCCCTTGGTACGGTAATCTGATATTTAGAGACATAAACACCGTCGGACACGATGGCGCGCTTACCCGAGCCCAGATCCACCTTGTCTAACTTCAGATACGCCAGCCAGTCATGACCGGCCTTATCGGCCAGATACAAAAACAGCCGCTTCACCTTGACCGAGTTACAGCCCTCTAAGAGCGCTTGCACAACGGCGGGGCGCAAATTATTGAGCCCTTCCATCAGCTCGAACACTTCAAGTATTGGCTGCGCCTTGGGTGCCAGATACAGGCATTCCATCACTGCCCGGGCGGGTGAGGATATCTTGACCTTAAAGCCCTTATGCGCGTATTCAACGAGCCCGAGTTCGGGCGGCAGAAACGAGCTCAGCTTGCAATCAAGGCTGAGTCCCCAATCATGTTTTTTGAACCACAACGGCAAAGCGTCATCGACCCCGCCAAAGAGTTGCGCTTTTGTTGCGGACAGCTCGAGATAATGAGACTTGCCTTGCATCGACAAGGCGGTTTTGCCCGCAGGATGTACCGTCAGACCCAGCTGAGTTTGCAGGGCATAAACTCCGCCCAGATAGTCTACCGGATCACCATGGCGCACCAATGCTCCGGTACCGATCGAGTCAAACCACTGGCTTTTTCGATACTGCTTTTGCAGTTCCAAGCTATAGCCTTGCCCGGCCAGCCATGAAGACGTCAGCACGATGCCTGCGGGCTGCGAGCTCAAAAGCGTGTTTAATTTTGCCTTCCTAACGGTATTCATAATTCCAATATACACGAATTTTTAAACCGAAAAAGTCAAAAGGTTTAATATTCACTACATTTCGGTATTTTGCATACCATAATTGTTGTAATTTTAAACCACGAAACCACAAAATTCGTGTAGTGGCATCTTTTGCAGCCTTTAGCCTCATAATCATCGAGATAGGCTTGGAGGTATCGACTTATTTCCGGAAACGAATGGAAAACCTGACTCTCGCCTGCCTCCCCAACCACTAGGCAGGGAGTGACGAATTTCTGTGCCACACGATTACAGCTGTAGGTTGAGAAGGCATCCATGAGTTCATCGGAGAAGTCTCTGACAAATTGGTCGCTTTCCATGTCGATTCCTTGGTCATCCGCGGGTCACCGTAAATCTCGCCAGTATATCGGGCTCAATTCTTGGTAAGCCGCGACTACCGCCCGACGCCATGTTGTTTTTAACGAACTTTCGGCAACTCATCCCAACAAGTAGTATACGCCGGCGACAAATGCCCGAGTCGCATCGCATAGGCAGCAGGCCCGGCCTCCCTGGCCATATAGACCGGAGCCTTGGCCTTTCGGTTAATGGCATCCAAAACGGCCATCAGGCGTTCCGATTTTCCATTGTCTGGCGCCTGCTCGAGATCGGCTTGGAAAAGATCTTCTTGAAAGCCCGCATCTTCCACCAATTCACCGAGCCTGACGCCGGCCTTGGCGTAATCAAATCCTTCACGATACATCAGTCGGAGCAAATTCAGGGCCTGCTGCACAATAACCCGGGAATCCTGGCTCGGCTTGATGAGCTTGACACTGGTACTGCGTGAATACTGCGGTGCGCTGGCCTTGAATGGGTTGGTGCGGATGAACACCATCAACTCTCCGGCATACTGTTCACCTGCCCGAAGCTTTCCCGCCGCCCGGGTCGCAAAGTGCGCAACGGCTTCCTCCAGGTCGCTCAGTTTCTGGAACGGCCGACCAAATGATCGGGAGCACATAATTTGCTTCTTGCCAGGCGGAACGTCCTCCCACGGCACACAGGGAATGCCATTGAGCTCTTGAGCTGTTCGTTCCAGCACGACAGAGAACTGCTTTTTGAGGGTTGCCTGATGGGTATCCGCCAGCTGTAACGCCGTGACAATGCCGAGTGCCTGTAGCCTGGCGCTGAGCTTTCGCCCAACACCCCAAACCTCCTCAACCGGCACCCGGGCCATCAACCGCCGCTGCCGTGCAGGATTCGTCAGATCGACCACACCGCCGGTTGCCGGGTATGTCTTCGCGGCATAGTTGGCTAACTTGGCCAGTGTGCGTGTAGGAGAAATGCCTACACACACCGGCAAACCAATGTCTTGGTATACGGTGTTTTTCAAATCTCGCCCAAACTCCTCGAAGGACAGCACGCGGTCTATACCGGTCAGGTCCAAAAAGGCTTCATCAATGGAATACACATCCACCTTCGGAGCCAGATTCTCTAATGTCGTCATCACGCGCTGGCTCATATCGCCGTAAAGGGTGTAATTGGAGGAGAACACCTGAATGCTGCAGTTGCTTCACCGTTATTTCGCTTTCCAGGCTCGCAATGATGATATCTCCGTGGGTCGCTCGCAGAGCGCGATCGACAACCAGTACATCGCCAGGATAGATGCCAGCATCAATCATGGATTCTCCCTGAACTCGCACGAAGAACGTGGCGGCGGGGTGCTGAGATGGGAAACCCGCAGATACCCGTTCCAGAAACATTGGGATGTTAAGGCGAGAGACGGATTCGTAGTCGCCAAGCAGAATGCAGGACATGCTTTACACCGAATACTGGTTGGATATACAGTATTTTGGAGAGACAGTTAGGTCGGGTCAACCCATGGTCTAGCAAAATGCCCTACACTCAAGACAATGCAGCTGCCAGGAAGGCGGGAGGAGTCTGTATGAAAAGCGTAGTACTGATGTTTATTGGCGGAATGGTTGGTCCGGTGACAGCGCTCGTAGGTGTAGGCGCCGGTTACCTAATCGGATTGGCTCTGACCGAGTCAGGCAGCGCGAAACCGTCTAAATAACAGCCCCCTATCCTCTAATCGTCTAACAACCAACCGGTCGATCAATTTACTACACCAGACCCGCCTCCGGTCTATTCAGCTCACGGCCCGCAACCTCCTACTCCACGCCGCCGATTATTGGGCTTTTCCCTACCGAGCAACCAACCCGTGAGGCACTGTCTCGCCGGTGCCAGGTTACGTAAGGAAAGACAAGGAAAGCGAAGGAAAAATCAGTTGCCCTGTTCACCAAAACCCAGCAACTGCGTGGCAAGAACGTGTTCAATAATATGAACTGTTCCAGCTGCCATCTGGGCGAAGGCCGGATGCCTTTCAGCGCGCCTATCTGGCCGGCTGCCGTCACCCTGCCCGGCTATCGCGGCAAGAACGGCCATGTAAACAACCTGGAGGAACGGATTGCAGGCTGCTTCACCTATTCCCTGAACGGCAAGCCGCTGGAGTACGGCAGTGACGATATGTTGGCACTGTCTGCCTACCATCAGTGGTTGGCGACAGGTGTGGAGATGTACCCCAAACAGCCCATCTATGGCCGGGGTTTCCCGGCGCCCGAGCGGCCGGCTGAACTGAGCTACACCAACGGTGAAAAGCTATATCAGGAAAACTGCGCGGTGTGCCACGCTGAAGATGGGACAGGCCTGCGTATCGACGGCCACACAGTATTCCCGGCCCCCTGGGGAGATATGTCCAACAACTGGGGGGCTGGTATTGTGCGCCTGCATACCGCAGCTGGCTTTATCAAGAACAACATGCCATTGGGGCAGCCCAACTCCCTGACCGATCAGGAAGCCTGGGATATCGCCTTCTACATGGACAGCCAGGAGCGACCACAAGATCCGCGCTACACGGGCGATGTGAAGGAAACCGCTGAAAAATTCGGGCCTACCTTCCACAAACATTCCATGTATGGTCAGGTTCGGGAATCCGATGGCAAGTTACTGGGTGACCACGACAACACCGGAGACAAGCCTTTCCTTAAACCAGACACCGTGCGGTCGAGAACATTCGACTGACAGACGTTATAATTCGGTGTCACAGGCCTCCCTTGCGGAGGCCTTTTTGCTTGCAATCAACGCAAGGAGGAACACGATGACCATCAATCGCTGGCACTTGCTGGTAAGCGGCAAAGTACAAGGCGTTTACTACCGGCCATCCACCGAACAGAAAGCCCGGGAACTGGGCCTCACAGGCTGGGTACGAAATTTACCGGACGGCAGGGTCGAAATCATGGCAGAGGGCGAGCCACTCCAGCTCAAGGCACTGCATGAATGGCGTCACGAAGGCCCGGAACGCGCTGTGGTCGATGAGGTTGCAACCCAGGAACTGCCCGCCACTCAGGAATTCGCTGACTTCAGGACCACACATTGAGCAGTCTTCTTGATACCTTTCTGTACACGCTGGAGACTACGCTGCCGGTATTCGCCATGGTTTTTATCGGCATCGGTCTTCGGCGCATTGGCTGGATTGACCAGGGCTTCATCGCCACCGCCTCTGCTCTGGTTTTCAAGGCCACGCTCCCCACCCTGGTTTTCCTGAGCATTATCAGAGCCGACCTGGATACCACCCTCAGCATCAGCATGCTGATCTTTTACTTCCTGGCGACCCTGGCCAGTTTTGCCCTTGTCTGGTTCTGGACAACAAAGCGGGTCCGGCAAGAGGATCGCGGGGTTTATGTCCAGGGCGCGTTTCGGGGCAATTGTGGCATCGTTGGTCTGGCTTTGGCAGCCAACCTTTACGGCGACTATGGGCTCTCAGCCGGGGGCCTGCTCCTGGCTCTGGTGATTGTGGTCTACAACTCGTTATCGGTGATCGTGTTGCTGGCGTATCAGCCCGGAAAAACCATGAGCCTGACCAACACCCTGCGAGACATTGCCAGAAACCCACTGATCATCGGCGTAGTGCTGGCCATTCCTTTCGCAGCCCTTGAAATCAGGCTTCCAGGATGGGTAATGACCAGCGGCGACTACTTTGCTTCGCTAACGCTGCCTCTCGCCCTGCTCTGTATCGGCGCAACGGTCTCACTGAAATCCATACGCAGCGACAGCGGCCCGGCCGTGGGTTCATCCATCTGGAAGATGGTATCTTTGCCGGCACTGTGAACTCTTGCTGCCTGGCTGGTTGGCTTTGAAGGGCGGGAGCTCGGGCTCATGTTCCTGTTCTTCGCCAGCCCAACGGCAGCGGCCAGCTTCGTGATGGTGAGGGCCCTTGGCGGCAACGATCGCATGGCAGCGAACATTATCGCGCTGACTACTCTGCTTGCGAGTGTGACCATTACCCTCGGAGTGTTCGTTATCCAGCTGACAGCAATCGGCTGAACGGCCAAGGCCTACCTTAAACCGCACAACGCTCCCTGGCTGTGCGGCGTTCAGTCTGGGCTGTCATGACGCAGGCCACATGGTCAGGCCTGCTCTCTCCGGGCAATCCAGTAACGCCGGAAAGCGAAGGCTACCGAGGCAACTGTGAGCATAATGAAAACCCAGGCGATAGGCCCCCTGAAGAAGATAGTCGGGTCACCTTTACTGATCAGCAGAGTACGCCTGAGGTTATCCTCGAACATTGGCCCGAGTATAAACCCGATCAGGAACGGAGCGGCAGCAACCCCAGTTCGGTTAAACAGAAAACCGAGAACACCGAACGCCAGCATCAGCCCAATATCGAAGGTGCTGTTGTTCACGGCGTAAGCACCATAAATACAGAACATCAGCACAATAGGTAGCAGGATGGTTTTGGGAATATCCGCGATAATCGAAAAATACCGGATAGCGGCGTTGCCGACAAAAACCAGCACAAACGAGCTGACCAGAATACCGCAGAACAGCGCGTAGACCAGGGGCAGGTTTTCCTGAAACAGCACGGGGCCCGGTGTCAGGCCATGAATCATGAATCCACCCAGAATAATCGCCGTTATCACATCACCGGGAATGCCCAGCGATAGCAGCGGAATCAGCGTTGCTCCGGCGACCCCGTTATTTCCGGCTTCAGCCGCGGCCACGCCTTCAACCTCACCTTTGCCAAAGTTATCCTTTCGGGGAGAGGTTCGCTTCGCCTCACTGTAGGAGATAAAGGCTGCAGATGTTGCCCCGGTGCCCGGGATGGCTCCAATAATGACCCCAATGACACTGCCGCGAATGACGGTTTTCAGGGAGCCTTTGAACTCCTTCCACGTCAGAGAGGCGCCAGATACCGCTGTACGAATATGGGGCGCGACCCTGGAGGTATAGAAATCGATGACTTCGGGAATGGCAAACAAACCGATCAGTAGCGGTATAAAGGACACTCGATCCATCAGGTTGTAATTGTCGAAGGTCAGACGCTGCGTACCATAAACCGCGTCCAGTCCGATTGTGGAAATGATGATGCCCAACCCGGCTGCAATCAGCCCTTTAATCGCAGAGTTGCCGGACACCGAGACAATGATGGTCAGAGAGAAGCAGATCAACCAGAAGTATTCAGGCGGCCCGAAATTCAGTGCGATTTTCGCCAGGTAAGCCGCGAAGAAGATCAGCGCAACATTGGAGATAAGATCGGCAACAACCGAGGAATACAAGGCGGTTTTCAGGGCTTTCTTAGCCTGGCCCTGTTGCGCCATCGGGTAGCCGTCAAGCAATGTACAAGCGGCTGCTGGAGATCCCGGAGTTCTTATAAGAATGGCGGTAATAGAGCCTCCATACATGCCCCCTTTGTATATCCCAACCAACAAAAGGATCGCAGTAACTGGCTCCATCGAGAAGGTGAAAGGCAGGGCCAACGCAACCGCCATGGTCGCTGTTAATCCTGGAATCGCGCCTACCACAACGCCAATCAGCACACCGGCCGCTATGGCCATAAAATTATCAATACTCAGAAAGAGCGTCAGAACTTCTGATATGTTTTCCATTGCTATTAACCTAAAACGTTCTGTCTGACCTCAGACAAATAGCTTTATGCTGACACCGGATGGTCAAATCACCCGGCGAACAGCCCTTAAAATTGAAGGAGAGCTTCCCAGAGCGTTCCTACGGGCAGGGGCACATTCAGGACGTGAATAAAGAGAAGCGAGACAACAACAGGAAACAGCACTGCCAATACATAGATCCAGGCGCTTTTCAGACCGCTGGCCATGAAAAGCAGAACACTTGCGAATATTCCGCTTCCGATGGCCCCAAATTGTTCGAAGAAAACCGCGTAAATAGCGCCGGCCGCCAGCATCAAAACCTGACGAAGAACGGGCACACCCTGCCGCAGTTCATCGGCCTCCTCACGCTTTGGCGGGTACAACAAACCGTTAACCATCAGGACAAACGCCAGAATCAAAACCAGCCAGCCCGCCAATTGCGGCAAAAACCGGGGGGACAGCAATGGATGCTGCATATAGGGCGGCAAGTTGATGTAATTCGGAATTACATAAAACAGAAAAACCAGCGACACCACGAAAAACAGCCCACCCAGTAACGAGTTGGGATTCAACCGACCGTATTCGTCGTTAGCAGTGTGGGTGGATTGATCGTCTGACAGTTCCATGATGACCTCTGCAGTTCAGCCTCAAAGAAAAAGGCGGGACGACCAAATGGCACTGTCCCGCCCGATACGGCAATTCTTTTTTAACGTTTCAGGTTCGCCTGTTCAGCGACTTCGGACCACTTAGCAAGCTCGCTCTTTACCATCGCGCGGAAGTCTTCTCCGACCTCTTCACCCGCTACCGCTCCAAACTGAGGCAGGAAGTTCTGGAAGTCATCACCAGACATAATCTTCTCCAGCGCCAACTCCAACTTTTCAAGGCCGGACTCGGGGAAGGATTTGTGAGCAATCAGACCGAACCAGGCAGACGTTTCGTAATCCTCAAGACCATACCCGGCGCCAGCCTGCTGCATGGTGGGAACTTCCGGTAGAAACTCAGACTCCTGTGGTGTGGTAACCGCCAGGGCTTTGAGTTTTCCAGACTGAATATGCGGATAAACGGTCGGCATATTCTCAAACGCAACGTCAACATCACCCGCCAGCAGGGCGGGCAGCGCTTCACCGGAACCTCGGAAAGGCACATGAACCAGTTGCGTCTTCGTCAGGTTCTTGAACAGCTCACCAGACATGTGAATAGAGCTTCCAATGCCCGGAGAGCTGAAAGAAAGCTGCTGTTCCCGCGCGGCTTCAACAAATTCCGCAACGGTGTTGTACGGACTGCTCGCAGGGACAACCATCACATTCGGAATATTGATCACGTTGCGAATGAACGCAAAGTCAGCAACTGGATCGTATCGCAGATTCGGATACAGAGACGCGCCGATGGTGTGCCCCGGGGATGCCATTAGAAGCATATGGTCGGAACCGCGCCCACCACGAGCCAACTGGCCGGTAGCAACCGTTGAGCCAGCACCAGGACGGTTCTCAACCACCACCGTGCTCAACTCACGCTGAAGCAGGTCTGCCACTTTTCTCGAAAGCAGGTCCGTCGTACCACCAGCAGAGTAAGGTACGACCAATCGAATGTTATCGTCAGGCCACTCTTCGGCCTGAGCCAGACCACCACAAGCCAGAGATACAGCAGTTACTGCGCCGAGCACACTACGTTTCAGACTAAGCCCAAATAATTCGATCATTTTTGTGATTATCCTCGTTGGTCATTTCGTGGTTCGTATATCGAACTTATGTTCGAAAAATGTTCGCGGAAGTAATCTCACATATTCATCACAGGCGTGCAAGAATTTTTTATGTGCAAGTCAGTAATAACCACCGACGGCGGGTTCGGGAAACCTGAAGAAGCAACAGCTCAGGCGAGGATATGACGAGGGCCAGATCAGACCCTCGCGGTGATAACCAGAAACAGGAGCGGTAGCAGAGGTGGGTCAGAATGGCGCAAAAGCCACTCTATCAGGGCAGAACTTCAGTGATTTTTCGAGAGGCGCTTTGCATGATTGGCACATACTCGTCGATGATTCGGTCAATTGAGACCGTGCTGACGTGGCTGCTGGAGTTAAGCGCAAACCGTGCCCTGCCCCTTCGATCAAAAACCGGAACAGCTAATGCTCGCATGCCGAGTTCCAGTTCCTGATCAACAACCGCGTAGCCGTTCATCCGAATCTTCTCGAGTTCGGCGCGAAGCTCATCAGGGCCTTTCGTATAGGCTGTCAGTTTTTCGAAACGGGTATCCCGAATCACCTGGTCAAGTTCCTGGGCCGGCAGGGAGGCAAGCAGTACCCGGCCTCCAGAGGTCGCATAGGCTGGCAGGCGCGCACCAATCTGCAAATTAATGGGAATGAGTCCCCGGCGTGGAATCCGCGCAACGTAAACAATATCTACGCCATCAAGTACCAGTGCAGAACAGGACTCACCCAACTGGTAGGAGACCTCTTCCATGAAAGGCGTGATCGTTTCCGAAAAATCCAGCGAAGCAAGAAAGGAATAGCCCAACTCCAGAACCTTGGCTGTCAGCCTGAACTTCTTGTCGTCCTGGGTGACATAACCAAGTTTCTGTAACGTGAGCAAAAATCGGCGAGCGGCGGCCCGGGACAGATTGTTCTTTTCTGCCACGGCAGACAGCGACATTGACGGGGTGTCCGTGTCGAAAGAACGAATAACCTCCAGACCGCGTGCAAAGGTCGTCAGGAACTCTTTGTCTACAGACACACTACCCTCGCTATCGCGACCCACCGAATCCATCCCTTTGAATAGTACAAGCACCAACCGATCGTTCGATAATCGGTCACTATCTGGTGCGGGATGATGCCAGCCCCAATAGCGCTATGCAAGCGGGTCTCGCAGGAACAGCGGGACGACATCATCATCCCGCTTTCGTGTCTGTCGTTTACATGTCTCAGGTTCTGTTGGCCATCCATTCCTCCAGGGTCTGACCTTGCTCAACCAGACGCTTTAAAAGAGACGCAGGCTTCCAATAGAGCTCTCCCGATCTTGCGGCCAACGCCTCAAGACGGTCAAAGACCGACTCCAATCCTCTTTGGCTGGCATAGAACATCGGGCCACCTCGATAAGATGGGAAGCCGTAGCCATGAACATAGACCAGATCGATGTCCCCCGGGCGCTGAGCAATGCCTTCCTCAAGGATTCGAAAGCCCTCATTAACCAGAGACAGAATATGACGATCCTGGATTTCCTCTTTGGTCAACACGCGTTGCGACACGCCATGTCGTGAAGCCTCACGCCTGATCACTTCCGATACTTGGGGATCCGAATACCTTGCCCGGGTGTCGGGATCGTAGCGATAGTATCCGGCGCCAGTCTTCTGTCCCAGGCGGCCTGATTCGACCAGCGCATCAGCAATACAGTAGGTACGAGGATCGCCTTTCTGCTCGCTGGCCAGAGCCTGCCGCGCCTTGTAGCCGATATCCAGCCCCGCCAGATCGGCGACTGCCAGCGGTCCCATTGCCATCCCGAAATCCGTCAGGGCTCCGTCTATTTGTTCCGGCGTAGCCCCCTCAATCATGCACAACTGAGCCTCTTTGGCGTATTGCCTCAGCATCCGGTTGCCAATGAATCCGTAACACACACTTGACAACACTGGCACCTTGCGGAGTCGTTTACCCAGAGCCATCGCGGTCGCAATAACATCATCCGCAGTTTGTTCTGGCCTGACCACCTCCAGCAGTTTCATTATGTTTGCCGGACTGAAGAAATGAAGACCCACCACATCTCCAGGCCGCGAAGTCGCAGACGCAATCTCATTGACGTCGAGGTAGGAAGTATTGGTCGCCAGAATGGTCCCGGGACGACAGACCTCATCCAGTCGCTGGAACACCTGCTTCTTCACATCCATGCTTTCGAAAACGGCCTCTATCACCAGGTCGACCTGGGCAAGGTCCTCATAATTAGTGCTTCCGGTGATGAGCGCCTTCCGGGATGACGCTTCGCTGGTTGACAGTTTTCCTCGACTGACCGAGCGCCCATAGTTCTCGGAAATCAGAGTCAGCCCCCGATCAAGCCCTTCCTGATTGAGTTCGAGGAGCATCACCGGAATACCAGCATTGGCGAAGGCCATGGCAATGCCGCCCCCCATTGTGCCCGCACCAATGATGCCTACTCGGGATATGTCACGGGCGTGGGCCTCCGGGTCCAGATCAGGTACCTTCAGTGCCTGACGCTCTGCAAAAAACAAATGCCTTAGCGCCGCTGACTGGTCGGACTGTGTGCATTCCACAAACTGCGAACGCTCAAAGGCAAGCCCCTCATCAAACGGCCGGTTAAGAGCAATTTCGACGCAGTCGACAATACGTTGAGGCGCTTCCTGTCCTCGCTTCCTTTTAGCCAATTGGTTTCGGTAAGCGTCCAGGGTCTGTTGGTCTCCGCTATCCACGGGCATATCCATATCACGAATTCTGCGGACACCCAGGCCGCCAGCCAGGCAATCGCGGGCATAGTTCAGCGCGCCTTTTCGCAAGTTGCCCTCAAGAACCTGGTCAATCAACCCCAGCTCCCGCGCCCGTTGGGCTGGCACTTTTTCGCCACTGGTCATCAGGTCAAGTGCTGCCTTTATACCTATCAAGCGTGGAACACGCTGCGTACCGCCCGCCCCGGGTAACAATCCAAGGGTAACCTCCGGTAAACCGACAAACGCTGAGGGCAATGCACAGCGGTAGTGGCAACTCAGCGTAAGCTCAAACCCACCACCGAGCGCAGTACCGTGGATCGCGGCAATCACTGGCTTGTTTGACGCCTCAATCGCCGCATTCACCTGAGGCAACGACGGCTCCTGAATGGGCTTGCCAAATTCACTGATGTCCGCGCCCGCCACAAAGGTGCGCCCTTCACAAAGAATGAGGATTGCCCTGGAATCATCGGCCTGAGCCTGATTGACCGCCTCGAGAATACCGCTGCGCACACCGTGGGACAGTGCATTAACCGGGGGGTTACTGATGGTAATAACACCCAGCTCATCGATACGTTCGTAGTTCACCAACATGAAATTGTGTCTCCTCGGAAAAGGAGCCGGCACCCGAATCAAAGTGCAGGTGCCGGCTCTGGAGAAAACCGGACCACTGACATCAAAGAATGCCGCTGGATCGGAGTTTCTGAATATCTTCGGCGTTTTTTCCCAATACCCGGGCAAGCACCGCATCTGTGTCCTCGCCGAGCAGCGGAGGCGCTTTACGATAGTTCTGGGGCGTTTTGGAGAATTTTATCGGGTTGGCGATGCCTGGCACCTTACCCACAACCGGATGCTCCAGCTCAAGCTTCATCTCTCTGGCCAGGACCTGTGGGTCCTCGAAGACTTCAGCAATGTTCTGGATTGGCCCACAGGGCACGTGGACGTTTACCAGCGAATCCATCCACTCCCGGCTCGTTCGTGTACGGGTGATTTCACACAACTTGCCAACCAGCTCCGGCCGGTGAAGCACCCGCTGAGGATTGCTTGAGAAACGTTCATCCTCCGCCAGCTCAGGGCGCCCCATGGCCTGACACAGGCGCTGGAACTGACCATCATTCCCAACGGCAATAATGACCTGACCATCTTTCGTCGGAAACGGTTGATAAGGGGCCAGATTAGGGTGGTATTCGCCCGTGCGCCCGGGGACATCCCCACTGCAGAAATAGTTCAATGCCTGATTCGCAAGCCAACTGACCTGCACATCCAGCAATGCCATATCAATATGCTGGCCCTCGCCGGTTTTCGTTCGATGGTGCAAGGCAGACAGGATGGCGATGACCGCATTCATCCCCGTAGTCAGGTCGGCTACAGCCATGCCCACGCGCTGAGGTCCGGCCCCTGGCTGTCCATCGGCCGCACCGGTAATGCTCATGAGCCCGGATTGTGCCTGAATCAGGTAATCGTACCCAGCATAACTTGCCATAGGTCCGGTATGACCAAAGCCGGTGACAGAGCAATAGATAAGGCCCGGATTCGTCTCACAAAGGGATTCGTAGCCCAGCCCCTTTCTGGCAAGCCCGCCAGTCTTGAAGTTTTCAACCAACACATCGCATTCAGCCGCCAGCTCCCGGATCAGCGTCTGACCTTCGGGCTGTCCCAGATCAACGGTTACCGAATGCTTGCCGCGATTGGCCGACAAATAGTAAGCCGACTGCCTGGTCGGATTACCCTCTTTGTCTTTCAACCAGGGAGGGCCCCAGTGCCGGGTATCGTCACCCAACCCCGGACGCTCAATCTTTATGACCTCCGCGCCAAGATCCGCAAGGATCTGTGTACACCAGGGACCCGCCATCACGCGTGACAGATCCAGAACGCGAATACCTGCTAAAGGACCGGACATAGCTGACTCGCGACTCATAGTGAACCCGTTGCGTTGCGAAGCATCTGCTTGGCAATCACCAACTGCTGTATCTGGGAGGTCCCCTCATAGAGACGGAACAACCGGACATCGCGATAGAAACGCTCAACGCAATACTCGCTGATGTAACCTGCACCACCGTGAATCTGTACGGCGCGGTCCGCAACGCGGCCAACCATTTCCGTACAGAACAGCTTGCAGCTTGCAGCGTTCATAGACACAGGTTGCCCCGCGTCATAGGAACGTGCGGTTTCTTCAACCATGCATTTGCCTGCGTAATATTCGGTCTGGCTATCCGCAAGCATGGCCTGGACAAGCTGGAAGTTCGCGATTTCGGTACCAAATTGCTTGCGCTGTGATGAATAGGCGAGACTCTCATCAATCAGGCGTTTGGCGGTACCAACACTCAGTGCACTGATGTGCAGGCGCCCACGATCAAGCACTTTCATGGCGGTCTTGAACCCCTGCCCTTCGACACCGCCGATCAGGGCTGAGGCTGGCACCCGCACGTTGTCAAACATCACATCGCAGGTATGGGCTCCCTTCTGTCCCATTTTCTTATCGGGTTTGCCCAGGCTGATGCCCGGAAGATCCGCGTCCACCAGGAACGCTGAGACACCTCGACCACCGTCCTCTTTACGGCCCGTCCGCGCCATTACAGTGAACACACCCGCACGGGGTGCGTTGGTAATGTAGCGTTTGGCGCCATTGATGATGTAGTCGTCGCCTTCCCGCCGCGCCGAAGTCATCACGGACCCTGCGTCGGAACCAGCGTCTGCTTCAGTCAGGGCGAAGGAACCGATCAATTCACCCGTCGCAAGCTTCGGTAGGTAGCGGGCTTTTTGCTCCGCCGTTCCATCAATAATGATGCCCTGAGAACCAATACCCACGTTGGTACCAAACATGGAACGAAAGACCGGCGAGGTATAGCCCATCTCCTGAATAATGGCCGCCTCTTCCGCCATGTTCAGTCCCAGCCCGCCGAACTCCTCCGGAATGGAGAGGCCAAAGAGTCCCAACTCCTTCAGCTCGTCAATGACATCATCGGGGATCCGGTCTTCTTCCGCGACCTGCATCTCCAGTGGAACCAATCGATCCCGGACATAGCGACGCACACTGTCGACAAACTGATTCAGGGTTTCTTGATCTAGTGCCATTCCGGCCTCCCATGTTCCTAACAACGTATGAAAACCGCGCTATCGAAGCGCACTGTAAACGAGAGCTGCGCATAGACAGCCGCTTAGCCCGAGAAATAGTAACGAGTACCGCAGGTTCCATCCGTACGCGGCGCGACGAGCACCGTATGCGGTGAACCGCTCCAACAGAAGCGCATTGGCGGAATAAGGTGTACCCGCGATGGTGATACCCCAACCGGTCACCATCGCCAAGCCAAGTCCGACAATCGCATCAAAAGGCCAGATTGGCCCCAGAATTCCGCCAACGACCGTGGCCGACACGATTGGATTTACCCCTACGGTGCCGCCGAGGTAAAAAAGCCAGGGAACACATAGCGCAATCAAGAGGTAAGCCGCGCCGGGCAGGAAGACGTCGCTCCCCAGAGAGTTCATGGCGGTTGCCACCAATGCCCCCCCAAGGAACGACGCGCCTCCCATGATGGCCAGCTCATTTGAAACATTGGCCATCGAAGGCAGTGCGTCGCCCGGGTGCCGTACTCGTTGGGTGATCAGAATCACGACCGCAACAGCGAGACAACTCACCGTGACCGCCTGCGAATACCGGTATCCAAACCAGGCGTTCAACACGAAAGAAGAACCCGAAATCAGAAGGGCGAGCCCCAAAAACCGGAGCCAGGATCCGACAATCTTTGCCTGCGGTTCCGGCCTGTCTTGTGGCGAAAAAGGCTCAGGTTCATCCGAGATTTCTTTCTCCCGAAAATAAGCGCCGACGGTGAGGTAAAGCAATGCAAAAGGCACACTCCACGCCAGTAGATCCCAGCTCTCGAGACCGGGAAGAAGCGTAACAGTCATGACCACGGCCACGGACAATGGCGAGCCCATGGGCGAGGCTCCGAACCCTCGAATAACGGCCCGGGCGGCGTTCCGGGTTGCCATCGACTCTCCCCCGTTGCGAATCCGGCTACCAATCATTGGCGCTACCAGGCCGATAGAACCAAAGTTCAAGGGAACAGAAAGAGTACTTGTCCCGATACTCAGCCCCAGATAGCGGACCAGCGACTGCCCCCGGAAAAGGCTTCGTGATATCACCTCAAGATCCCGGGATTTACCAAGCACGGACGACAAAAACATAACCGAAAGGACCAGCCCGGTAATGGCGGCCATCCCGTCGAAGGCACTGCTCAGGACCTGGCCATTGTAGAGCCCGGCCAAAAGCAGAACACAGACAACCAACGACGCAATCACCCGCGCAATCGGACGTAAGGTTTCCCATCCAAGAGCTATGACCAGGATCGCGAGCCCCGCAGTTAATTGGCTATGCCCGGGAAGGAATACCGCCGCCGCTGACACCAGAGCGGTATACCCGAGTACAGAGCGCAGTGAGGCGAACAACGGAACCTCAACCACAGTTCCTGTCCTTTGGCTGCCTCGATTTCATTGTGCTGGAACACCCTGTGAGTGTTCGCCTCCGAGGATGTAACGAAAGGATCCCTGGGCGGTTGCAACCAAAACGCCATCGCAGGTTACCGACGCTTCAACAAAGAAAATTTTTCTACCGCGACTTAGCTGACGAGCGGAGGCGACCATAACGCCACTCTGGACGGGCGCCATGAACTGCGTATTCAGGGAAATCGTACTGCAACGACGAATATGGCCGTCGATCTCGCAGTATGTCCCGGCCAACCCCGCGGCACAGTCAAGAAGTGAGCTGACAACGCCTCCGTGCACGTAACCATTCCGATTCATATGCTGACTGGAGACGGGTGCTTCGATGACCGCGTTGCCCTGACGCCACTCCACAAGAGAAAAGCCAAGGACGTCTCTGCAACCACTCAGTCCTTCGTTCTCTGTTTGTCGATTCACGTCGCTCATGATGCCAGGGCCTCGCCGGAACTCATTCTATGGGCAACACCTTAACATCGGCCAACTAATACCACTATTATATGATTTTTATATGATCTATCTAATTCGGTTATACTTCCGGAAGCCACTCATTACGACCTTCAAGGGCAAGCCATGGCGCTTCAGATAAAGATTGATTTTCGACAGCTGAACACGTTTCTCACCATTGCCAATACCGGCAGTTTCAGCCGGGCATCTGAAAAGCTCTTCATTGCTCAGCCTGCCCTGAGCCGCCAGATACGTCTGATGGAAGAAGCACTGAACGTCCAGGTTTTTGTCCGACACGGTCGCGGCGTTGTCCTGACGCCTGCCGGGGAACTTCTGTATCAGAAAGCTCAAGCCATACTTCAGGATCTCGAGCGAACCCAGGCCTCCGTCTCGGCCATCGCCGGCGAGGTGACTGGCCAGGTGGTTCTCGGCATTCTTCCAACGGCAGCTTATAGCTTCTCCGGAGGCATCATTGAGGAATTCCGCCAGTCTTATCCGCAGGTTTCGCTGGCTGTAAAATCAGCAATGAGTGGCACGTTGCAGCAACTTGTTGCCCAGCACCGGGTCGACCTTGCAATTACGTACAGCTACGGCAAGCAGAAACACCTCCACTACACACCGCTTATGGAGGAACGGTTCTACCTGATTGCCAACCCCGCAAGCCCCCTGTCCGGTCGCGACAGTGTGTCGCTGAGCGAAGTGCTGGATCTGCCTCTTATCATGCCGGAGGAAAAGCACGGCCTTCGGGAACTCATGGAGCGCGAGGCGATGAAGCTTCAACAAAAGCTGCGCTTGGCGATGGAGGTCAACGCCTGGCCGCTGATGACAGACCTTGTAAGGCGTGGCCTCGGGTACACTGTTCTGTCCTATGCCTCCGTCCACGAAATGCTGGAGCGCGACGAGGTTATCGCAATTCCAATTACCAACCCGACACTCTTCCGCTCACTGTCAATCGTCACTCCCAGAGATCTGCCTCCGACACTTGCCACGATAAAGCTCGCCGAAACGGTCATGAAACAGGTGACGCTGCAGGTGAAACAGGGAATATGGAAAGGCCGCGCGCTGTTTGACGAGAACAGCCTCGATGGGCTGAACGCACCAAGCCACTTCGGGGTTGCCGAGGAATAGACTCGAGGCCATACAATCTGGATATATTATTTATTCAAATTAGATAATTGTGCGAATGGTTTGTCATTGATAGCTTGCCGGCCCAGGTGAGACTGGGCCACCGGGATGCCCTTTCCTGACCCAGCCCCCTGAAAAACAGCAAAAACAACACAGAAAAGGCATAAGCGATGACAAAGAACAAGCTCTCCGTCTCGATCACAGTACTGTCCGGGGCACTAATGATGGGCATGGCCAACCCCGCCTCTTCGATTGAATTCAAGACTGAAGACGCCACCGTCGACATCTACGGTTATGCGCGCCTGAATGCGTCGTATGACATTAATGAAGACATCAGCAAAAACACCGGAACCCGTTCTGGTGACTTCAGCCAGGTCAACACCGGTGCTGCCGAAGATAGCGAAGCCAGTGGCTATTTTGGCGCTGACGCCGTTCAGTCCCGCCTGGGCATCACCACGAAGCTCTCCAGTGGCCTGAAGATTAACCTTGAAGGCGATTTCCGAGGTGGCGCCAGCGGCGGTCAGCTGCGTCTGCGTCACGCCTACGGTCAGTACAAAAACTGGACTCTCGGGCGCACCTGGTCTAACTACAACAGCTTTGTGGGCAACACATCAGTCCTAGAGATGGACGGGGTCGCAGGCAATGCCGGACTCTATAACCGGACCGCACAGGTTCGCTATACCACCGGCGGTTTTTCCGTTGCTTTAGATGACCCTGACCCCGTATTAGGTCCACCCAGAGTTGGAAAAATCCGGCTCCTGACCCTGACCCCGTATTAGGTCCACCCAGAGTTGGAAAAATCCGGCTCCAATTGCTTCTGCTTTCTTCGTGAAACCGCATGTTTTCTGGCGTAGTCCGAGGGCGTGCACCACTCCAATGCGGAATG
>Ga0208013_1000086_pt1 | contig 87252 bp, 84 predicted proteins | sample 16_taG_FD_184091 | JGI IMG/M metagenome (GOLD analysis project Ga0208013, IMG submission 184091) | Marine viral communities from the Subarctic Pacific Ocean - 16_ETSP_OMZ_AT15313 metaG (SPAdes) (version 2) | ecosystem: Environmental > Aquatic > Marine > Oceanic | place: Pacific Ocean | collected...
TTCCCGGTACTACTGCACAACAGGAGGACTCTGACAACACTGACGTTCAAAAACCGGACACTGAAAACTGATGAAAACCGGACAATCTAGGTTGATGAAAAGCGGTCAAACTTGGGTGCTGTTGACACGACCGGCTCATTAACGATTCCGTTGATGAAAAAGGTCGGGTACGAGAAGAACACAGCCGGTGCGATCGAAGCTGCTGCATCGACAGGTGGTCAAATTATGCCGCCAATTATGGGTGCCGGTGCATTCATTATGGCTGAAGTGACGGGAATTCCGTATTCGGATATTGCCATCGCAGCGATCATTCCGGCCATTCTCTACTTTGTCTCGATTTTCTTTATGGTTGACTTTGAAGCTGCCAAATTAGGCATGAAGGGAATGCGAAAAGAAGAGTTACCCCGCGTTTCCAACATGGTGCGCCAAGTGTACCTGTTTGTTCCAATCTTGATCTTGATTGTGGCACTTTTTATGGGATATTCGGTAATCCGTGCGGGCACCCTGGCTACAATATCGGCAGCTGTCGTTAGTTGGTTTACTCCTTACAAAATGAATTTGAGAAGAGTCTACGGTGCGTTTGAAATCGCGGGGCACATGTCGATTCAAATTATTGCAGTCTGTGCATGCGCAGGCATTATAGTTGGTGTGATTTCGCTCACAGGTGTCGGCGCTCGTTTCTCCAATCTGCTCCTGAGCTTGGCTGATACGTCACAATTGCTGGCGCTTTTCTTTGCCATGTGTATCGCGATTCTTTTGGGTATGGGGATGCCAACTACAGCAGCCTACGCCGTAGCCGCATCAGTTGTAGCCCCGGGGTTGGTCGATTTAGGCATTCCATTGCTGACAGCGCATTTTTTCGTTTTCTATTTCGCGGTCGTGTCAGCGATCACACCTCCTGTGGCTCTGGCATCCTTCGCGGCGGCCGGGATTTCGGGAGCTAACCCTCTAAAAACGTCCCTAGCATCATTCAAAATTGGCATCGCGGCCTTTGTTGTACCGTTCATGTTTTTCTACAACGCTACACTACTAATGGAAGGTGAATGGTTACATGTACTTCGTTCAGGATTCACCGCTGTATTCGGTATTTTCTTGCTCGCATGTGCTGTTCAGGGGTGGTTTGTAGGAAATTGCGCAAGTTTCATTGTTCGCCTGACTTTGGCAGCCGCAGCTTTCCTAATGATTTCAGGTGGATTGATTACAGACTTGGTGGGTCTTGGAGTTGCAGGTGCAGTATTCATACTTCAGAAGATAGTGAACCGAGAATCTATTGTGGCTAGCGCCTGACCAGCAGTCCCTCTAATAGTCTAGTTGAGCTGATCTGTGCCGGAATATCTGTTTTACAGATCTTCGGCACAGATCAGCCACATCCAACCACTCAAGAGGTTAGCAGGTTCGCTTTTCCTCAGAAGGTATTCCATGACAGCATTTTCCAACCTTCTTAATGAAACTCAGAGCTACGAAATCTTAGCTTCAGTCCATTACCCAATCGCTGCCCGGATGGCAGTTGACCTCGGCTTCAAATATGGAATGGTAGGGGGATCCGTGGCTTCTTTGAGCATGTTGGGAACACCTGACCTTATGTTGCTCACCTCCACAGAGCTCTGCGACCTGGTAAAACGCACGAGCCAGTCATCGAGCTTGAAAATCATAGTGGACGGAGATGCGGGCTATGGAAATGCCCTCAATACGATGCGCACTGTCGTGGAGCTGGAAATGGCGGGAGCCACTGCCGTCACAATCGAGGATACGAATTTACCCATTGCGTACAGACAAACAAAGACCAAACTAATTTCGCAGCAGGAGCAAATTGATAAACTGTCCGCTGCGCTCGATGCCAGACGTTCTGATAGTTTCGGCATAATCGCGAGAACGCAGATCGTTTCTGGTGAAGACATTGGGGCGGTGGCAGAAAGAGTCTTTCAGTATTCTGAGGTTGGTGTCGATGGTATATGTCTCGCTGGCGTGAATGATCCCGAGCAGTTGGAGTTGATATCAACAGCCAGCAGTAAGCCAAAGATGCTAATTAACTACGGTAGAAAAAATACACTCACGGAAGAGATGTACTCAAGGTTCAATATCAAGCTCCTCTTGAATGGTCATTCACCTTTTGAGTCATCAATTGTTGCCACCTATCACGCGTTGTCGGAATTGTCTGGCCGTACGCCTTCAGATAATGAACTTCATTATAAATCATTAATTGGACGGTACACAGAAGAAAGATGGTTTGATAGTTCACTGAAACGGTACTTGCGGATATTCGGATAGAATTAAGTAAAAGATTTTGAATCCCAATCTTTTCTAGTTCATGAACGTTCTTCCAAATCTCAAATATGAACTAAGTCATGGAATTGAACAATTGAAATATAATTGTTATTTAGCGATGGTAATTTTGCTGAACTTTAAACTGCGCATGAGGAAATAGGCCAGGAGTTTATAGTGGACCGATGTAAGTCCAGTTCGCTTTAATTTAGGATTGGAGGAGCCTGATCGAAACCCGACGGTAATCATCGACTGGAGCTGGCAGCGTCTGCGGCATCCAGGGACGAAGGAGAAAAGTTACGCACTTAGATCTCAATGCTCTCAGCGATCTCCAGAGCATCCTCCACCTCGACACCAAGGTATCTCACGGTACTGGACATATTTGTGTGTCCCAGTAGCAACTGTACAGCTCGAAGGTTTTTTGTCTTCTTGTAGATCAATGTCGCTTTGCTCCGTCTCATTGAGTGGGTGGCATAGACAGAAGGATCCAGTCCAATGCTGGTTATCCACTTCTTGACGATACGGGCGTATTGATGAGTAGTGATGTGGTCAAACTTTCTGATTCGGCTCGGCCACAGATAATCCATACCCGAAAGGTGGCGAGACTCAATCCATGCTTCGACCGATTCACGCGTTTTTTTGGTTATCTCAAACTGAACAGGCTGACTGGTTTTCTGCTGAATGACTTGCGCCCGATCCAAAACCTCTCCGTTTCTGGAAATATCTCGAACCAGGAGCTTCACCATATCGCAAGACCGGAGTTTGCAATCAATCGCCATGTTGAACATCGCCAGCTCGCGGATGTTATTTGCAATCTCCAACCGAATGCGGATAGCCCATATTTGTTCGAGTTTGAGCGGTAGTTTCTGGCCTACGAGCTTTCCCTTATTCCAGGGAGTTTTGCTGATGGGAAATGTCATGATGCAGCCCTCTTTGGAGGGGAAGGGCCTATAAGTATGGTCCAGAAGAGTGTTTTCTGCTGCTGCGACTGTCGTGAGGCTAACCGTGGTCTTGAATAGCGAGCCCGGAGAAGCCCGCCCCGAAGGACGGGCTCCGGCGATCGCGACTTACGTGCAGACAGACTAGAACGGTGATGAGCGAAGCTCAGGCAGCCTCATGATCAGGCTTGCGAGGCGTAATCAGTTTATTGATTTGATCGGATTTCTCCGCACGGGCTCGGCGCAGATCGTAATCGGTCTGCAGATTGAGCCAAAACTGCTCAGTAGTCCCAAAGTAACGAGCCAAACGCATGGCCGTATCCGCGGTCACACCACGACGCTCGCGAACAATTTCGTTCAGGCGCTGTGCAGGAACATAAAGTTCTTTTGAAAGCGCATTCACACTCATGCCAAGAGGCTTAAGGTAATCCTCAAGTAAAATCTCTCCTGGATGGATAGGGCGCATACCTACAGTAACCATTGCGCGACCTCCTCAGTGATAATCAACAATCTCGACATCTTCCGCCCCTTCGTCTGTCCAGCGGAAACACACTCGCCACTGGTCATTGATCCGGATACTGTATTGCCCCTCTCTGTCTCCAGAAAGCTGCTCTAGTCTGTTCCCGGGGGGCGACTTCAGATCCTTGAGAGCTTCAGCACTTAGAAGCTGTTGCAGTTTCCGCTCTGCCGGTCTTTGAATCGCACTGAAACGTCGAGTCCGACCGGTTTCAACCAGCTTCTGAGTGTGCTTGCACTTAAAGCTCTTGATCATAGCTGCTCACTTTATCACGTTACACGTTAAACGTGAAATGCGTTTTCACTTTTCATGAGTACTGAATCGGTGATTCGCTCACCGAAAGCACTACAGCGTACCAAGAATATGCATCAGTTGATCGCGGTAAGGATGCAGCTAGACTTTCGCCGTCCGGTCGCAAAGCGAACGTTCAGGTCCGAATCCGAAGGACTCAGTTTGAGGCTAGGGCGTGTCACGCGTATCGGAGCAATTCCAGAAGGTTGTTTCATGACTTCGGCTGGCATTCACGCTGCATGCCTTTTCTGTTCAGTAGGCGTTAGGCTTTTGCCATTTTGCTGCGCCGCCATAGCCGTCCATCGATGGCAGATAAGCCCAGAGCAATCAGCGCCATTCCCACAAAATGGACAGCCTCCAGTGATTCGTTTAGGAAAAGTGATCCAAGCAGTATCGCTGAGACAGGAACCAGCAATGTAACTAGTAGCAGGTTGGTGGCTCCTGCTGACTCCAATATTTTGAAATAGAGAACATAAGCGACAGCTGTAGAGAGGACGGCAAGCCCAACGATAGCGCCCCATGTCCTCATGCTGGGCGCTGCAATATCAAGAGGACCGTCTACGATCAGGGCGATTGGAGCCAACACGAGCGCTGATGCAGTGACCTGGCCAGCAGCAGTAATCATAGGGTTTATAGTCATTGCCTTAAATCGGCGACCATACACGCCAGCAAACGCATAGGACACAGTTGCAGCAATGATAGCGAGTTGTGCTAGCAGGCTGTTGTCGCCATCGATAGCGGGTAAGCCGATCATCACAACTACTCCGATAAAACCAACCACTACTCCTACAATTTTCAAGGGCGTGGCACGCTCGTCAGGTAGGAACATACTAGCGACAACTACAGTGAATATCGGAGTTGCTGCGTTAAGGATCGATGCCAGTCCAGACGCAATTTGAGTTTGCCCCCAAACGATGAAGACAAAGGGGATGACATTGTTCAACAACCCCATTCCCAGAAATGCCGCCCAAACCCCCAAGCTCTTTGGCGGGCGCAACCCCATGACCAACGCGAAGCTCCATAACGCTATGGCAGCGATTCCTACCCTGAGCGTAACAATTGTGAGTGGCGGCAGGTCTGCAACAGCTACACCGACGAAGAAAAATGATCCTCCCCACAGGACGGACAGAACGATCAACATTACCCATTCACGAGCGCCCATAGCGGTGTTTATTGAAGATGTCATAGTGAGTGCCTGTCCAAGTTAATACATGTTGTAACCAGCTTAGGGGGTGATCAAAACTCAAAACATCCGATTATTGCGTTCTAATTCACTTTCGCTGCTCTGTCTTGCTCAGGGTGTCCTAACGCAATAAATTGCTCGATTTGAAATTACTCAGCAATAATCGGATAGATACGCCTCGCAAAGTCAGTTCAACTACATATTGTCAAATTCGAGCAAAGGGTTATGTCATGTCGATGCCATCTGAACAGCTGATGCGAGTAGCAATACAAGCAAGGGATAAGTCCTTCGATGGACAGTTTTTCTATGGCGTTATCACGACGGGCGTATTCTGCCAACCATCCTGCTCCGCTCGCCCAGCCAAGCCCGAAAACCTAAGATTTTTTCCAACTATTGCAAGCGCCGTGCTGGCTGGTTTCAGGCCTTGCAAGCGTTGCCAAGCGACGGAAGGCACTCCACGAGTAGCTCGATTGGTAGAGGTAGCCCGTCATATTGAGGAATATGCCGACGAGCGGCTAACACTATTTAACTTGGCTGAGATAGCAGGGCTGTCTCCTTCAAGGCTACAAAGAATATTCAAAAAAGCCTTTGGCGTCTCACCTAAAGCCTATCAAGATGCGGTTCGCATGCGGCATTTCAAGCAATCCTTGAAAGAAGGCGACAGCGTAACCGATGCAATTTTTTCTTCGGGATTTGGCTCCATTAGCCGCGTCTACGGTGAAGCGACACGCAATATCGGGATGACGCCCAAGGCCTACCGAGCAGGCGGTGCTGGTGAAGTCATCACCTACGCTTGCCGAAACACCGCTCTTGGCCTGATGGCCATGGCAGCGACGGATAAGGGAGTCTGTTTTGTCCAATTCGGTGATAATGAAGTGTCACTGGTCACCAACCTGAAAGGGGAATTCCCTAGTGCCGAATTGAGCATTTCACCTGCGCAAGACGCCCCCGAACTTGATGCCTGGATGGAAGCCTTGGATCAGCATATCAGCAAAGGTGCCCCAAGGCCTGACTTACCGCTTGATATGCGGGGAACCGCGTTTCAAATGAAGGTATGGCAATTCCTGTTGAGCATCCGAGAAGGTGACGTTCTCAGCTATAGCGAGGTGGCTCAGCAAATCGACAAGCCAAAAGCGGTCAGGGCAGTTGCTTCGGCGTGTGCAAAAAACCGTATAGGCGTGCTCATTCCTTGCCACCGGGTCTTAAGGGGTGACGGAAGTCTTGGCGGATACCGGTGGGGATTGGAGCGAAAACGGGCATTACTAGGCGCGGAAAGAGAACGACGGGCTGAATAATACTTAACGTCTATGCAAGTAGCCCGCCCTATGACTGGCGTCTACAAAGGAGCCCGTTACGGGCATAAACTCCGCTTAGAGCAGTGTCCGCTTTTGTTTAAAGTGGACCTATTGAGCGGTCCCTAACTAGGCCGGAAATCGCCCCCGGGTTTGATTGGCAATTCGAACGAGAACTAGCATCAACGGAACCTCAACCAGAACGCCAACCACCGTCGCCAGTGCCGCCCCCGATTGCAGGCCGAACAGCGCAATGGTTGCCGCGACTGCCAACTCGAAAAAGTTACTGGCGCCAATCATGGCCCCGGGCGCAGCGATGCAGTGACGGACGTTCCAGAGCCGTGCCCAGCCGTAAGCCAGGAAGAAAATCAGAAAGGTCTGGACAATCAGCGGCACGGCAATCAACACGATATGCAGCGGGTTGTTCAGGATAACTTCGCCCTGGAACGCAAACAGCAGTACCAGGGTAGCGATCAGCGCTGCCGGGGTGACCGGCCCCAGGCGTTTCATGAACACCTCGTCGTACCAGCGCTGGCCCCGTTTGGCGATCAACGTGCGGCGGGTCAGGTAGCCGGCAGCCAGGGGAATGACGATGTACAGGACGACTGAGAGAATGACTGTATCCCAAGGTACCTGAATGTCGGAAATGCCTAGCAGGAACACCACAACGGGCGCGAAGGCGAAGAGCATGATGAGGTCGTTCAGGGACACCTGCACCAGGGTATAGGCGGCATCGCCTTTGGTGAGATAACTCCAGACAAACACCATGGCGGTGCAAGGCGCTGCGCCCAGGAGGATTGCTCCGGCCAGATACTCACTTGCCAATTCGGGGGCGATCAGCGGCTCGAACACCACCATCAGGAAAAACCAGGCGATAGCGAACATGGTGAACGGCTTGATCAGCCAGTTCACAATGGTGGTGATGGCCAGGCCTTTTGGCTCCTTGCGTACACCGACGACGGCACTGAAATCGATCTGAGCCATCATCGGGAAGATCATCGCCCAAATCAGTATGGCGATGGGGATCGACACCTGTGCGTATTCAAAGCGGGACAGGGTTTTCGGAACCGCAGGTGCCAGTTGCCCAAGGGTCACGCCAGCGATGATCGCAAGCGCTACCCAGATCGAGAGGTATTTCCCGAACAGATCCATGCCTCCGCCGGAGTCTTCGATTGTGGTTTCTGCGTTGCTACTCATGACTTCTCTCTTACATGGACCGTTGATTGACGCGTTTTGAGACTTCAGCGGCGCTTTCCACCCGCTCGGAATAGCGGTCCGTTAGAAAGTCGCTGCGGTCCCGTATCAGCAGGGTGAACTTCACCAGCTCCTCCATGACATCCACGATACGGTTGTAATAGGGCGAGGGCTTCATACGGTTATTGTCGTCAAATTCCATGAACGCCTTGGGTACCGACGACTGGTTGGGGATTGTCACCATCCGCATCCAGCGCCCCAACACCCGCAACTGATTCACCGCATTGAACGACTGGGAACCACCACACACCTGCATCACCGCCAGGGTCTTGCCCTGGGTAGGGCGTACGCCGCCGATGGATAGGGGAATCCAGTCGATCTGGGTTTTCATGATGCCAGTCATAGCGCCGTGGCGTTCCGGCGAGCACCACACCATGCCTTCCGACCACTGGGCCAGTTCCCGCAATTCCTGAACTTTTGGGTGCGAGGCGTCTTCAGCATCGGCAAGGGGTAGACCGCGGGGGTCGAATACGCGGGTTTCCGAACCCATGGCCTCCAGCAATCGGGCTGCTTCCTCAACCGCTAACCGGCTGAATGACCGCTCCCGCAGTGAGCCGTACAGCAACAGTATCCTTGGACGATGTGAAGAAGGCGGTGTTGCAAAAACCTGCTCCTCAGTTGGTTTGCGGAACTGGTCAGGGTCGATATTGGGGAGGTCACGGGTGCTCATTGTAATGAAAGGGTCCTTTACTCGTTAAAATCTTCCGGATATTATGCAATAAAATATATATGCATGAAAACGAATATATGGGAATTTGCATATGAAGCGCCGCGTTTTGTTCGTCTGTACCGCCAACAGTGCCCGATCATTAATGGCGGAAGCCTTGCTAAGAGAGCTGGCCGGTGACCAGTTTGAAGTGGCGAGTGCCGGGACTGAGCCTGACAAGCCCCACCCAATGACGTTGCAGGTGCTCTCTGAGTCGGGCTTTTCCGTCGAGGGTTTGCAGAGTAAATCGCTGGCAAGCGTTGAAAGTGAGCATTGGGATTATGTGATTACCCTTTGTGAAAAAGCTGCCAACGAGTGTGGCAACGTCTGTCAGCCCGCCCAGCAAATCGCCTGGGACTTCCCGGACCCGGTGCCAAGCGGGCGCCATGCCACCTTCGCACTGACTCTCAAGGAAATCCGCGAGCGCATTGGCCTGTTTACTTTGGTACACAGAAAAGAAACCGGATTGAAGCCGGTGAGCTTTAACCCGGTGAAGGTATTCAAAGCGTTGGGTGACGAGCTTCGCCTGGCTGCACTGATGCTGGTTCGGCAGGAAACGAAACTGTGTGTGTGTGAACTCACCGCCGCCCTCGATATTTCCCAGCCCAAGGCCAGCCGGCACCTGGCCACCCTGCGGGAGGCGGGCCTGCTGGATGCAGAGCGGCAGGGGCAATGGATGTACTATTCGCTGAACCCCCGGATGCCGCAGTGGCTGTCGCGGGTTCTGGATGAAACTGCCGATAGCAATCCCGCCCTGATCACTGAGGAACTTGAGCGCCTTTCTGTCATGCCAGACAGGCCGGTTGTGCGGTGTATTTAATGGATAACGCTTTCTGGAGCACATCATGAGCAAGATCAAAGTCGGAATAAATGGATTCGGTCGAATCGGTCGCCTGGCCCTGCGGGCAGCGTGGCAGTGGCCGGAGATGGAGTTCGTAGCGATCAACGATCCAGGCGCCGATGCCGAGACGCTGGCGCATCTGCTGAACTTCGACAGTATTCATGGCCGCTGGGACCACGAAGTGGGTGTGGACGGCGACAGTATCGTTATCGACGGTAAATCGATTCGCGTCACCCGCAATAAAACCATTGGAGAGACCGACTGGTCCGGCTGCGATCTGGTGATTGAAGCCAGCGGCAAAATGAAAACAGTGGACGTGCTCCAGGCGTATCTCGATCAGGGCGTCAAGCGCGTGGTGGTGACCGCTCCTGTGAAAGAGGCGGGGGCCAAAAACATTGTGGTGGGCGTGAACGACGGCATTTTTGACCCGGTCAATGACCGTATTGTCACTGCTGCTTCCTGCACCACCAACTGCCTGGCCCCGGTGGTGAAGGTCATCCACGAGAAGCTGGGTATCAAGCATGGTTCCATCACGACGATCCATAGCCTGACCAACACCCAAACCATCATCGATGCGCCCCATAAGGACCTGCGGCGGGCCCGCGCCTGTGGCAGTTCCCTGATTCCAACCAGCACCGGTTCCGCCACCGCGATTATCGAAATTTTTCCGGAGCTGAAGGGCCGTCTGGATGGCCATGCCGTTCGGGTGCCACTGACGAATGCCTCACTGACCGACTGCGTATTCGAGGTGGAAACACCCACGGATCGCGATACCGTAAATCAGTTGTTAAAAGAGGCTGCTGAGGGCGATCTGAAAAACATTCTGGGCTACGAAGAGCGCCCGCTGGTGTCCATCGATTACCGAACCGACCCTCGCTCCTCCATTATTGATGCCCTCTCCACCATGGTGGTGAATGGCACCCAGGTGAAAATCTACGCCTGGTACGACAACGAATGGGGCTACGCCAACCGCACCGCAGAACTGGCGCGCCGGGTAGGCTCTGCCTGATATGACTGCTGCCATCCGACAGTACCTGGTCATCACCGGTAATTACTGGGCCTTCACCCTGACGGACGGGGCCTTGCGGATGCTGGTGGTGTTGCATTTCCATCAGCTCGGCTATTCACCGCTGGAAATTGCCCTGCTGTTCATTTTTTACGAGTTCTTCGGGGTGGTGACCAACCTGGTGGGTGGCTATTTGGGCGCTCGCATGGGGCTGAACCGCACCATGAATATCGGGCTTTTCCTTCAGATTGCCGCTCTTGCCATGTTGGCGGTGCCGGCGGCCATGCTGACGGTGCCTTGGGTGATGGCGGCTCAGGCCATCTCCGGTATCGCCAAAGACCTGAACAAGATGTCCGCCAAGAGCGGCATTAAGCTTCTGGTGCCAGAGGAGCAGCAGGGCACTCTGTACAAATGGGTGGCCATCCTCACCGGATCGAAGAACACCCTGAAGGGTGTGGGCTTTTTCCTCGGTGGTGTCCTGCTGATGGCTGCCGGGTTCCAGGGCGCGGTCGTTATCATGGCGGTGGCCCTGAGTGTGGTGTGGCTGGCCAGCCTTTTCCTGTTGGGGCAGGACCTGGGCAAGAGCAAAGCAAAGCCGAAGTTTCGCGAAATTCTGTCCAAGAGCCGGGCCATCAACGTGCTGTCGGCTGCCCGAATGTTTCTGTTTGGCGCCCGGGATGTGTGGTTTGTAGTGGCTCTGCCGGTTTATCTGCACACCGTGTTTGGCTGGGATTTCTGGAAAGTGGGTGGCTTCATGGCCACCTGGGTGATTGGCTACGGCTTTATCCAGGCCCTTGCGCCGCGTATTACCGGGAATATGGAAGGCCGGCAGCCCGCCAAGATTTGGGCGGCGGCATTAGCGTTAATTCCAGCCGGTATTGCGGTTGGTCTTATGGTGGGCTGGTCGCCCCAGTTCGTGGTGATCGGCGGCCTGCTGCTATTCGGGGTACTCTTTGCCATCAACTCGTCGCTGCACAGTTACCTGATTGTCAGCTATGCGCGCGGAGACGGCGTCTCGCTGGATGTGGGCTTCTATTATATGTCCAATGCAGCCGGCCGGTTACTGGGCACGGTTCTCTCTGGCTGGGTCTATCAGGCCTGGGGGCTGGAGGCCTGCTTGTGGATATCGTCGGGTTTGGTGGCCATGGCAGCGTTGCTGTCGGTGTTGTTGCCCGAGCGGCGGCCAGTAGCAGCCTGAGCGGGCCTCAAGGAGATCGAAGCTTCATACATCCGTAGCCGGTGTGACTGGTTGTCAGCAGGACACTGTGCAATGGTATAGCCTTCACGAGATTTGGCGGGCCCTGATGGTGCTATCTTGACAGATTTGGTGCTGGAAAATCTCAGCGTTGGCACTCTGAGTAATGTGTCACTGACGGTGCCGGCAGGACAGGTTGTCTGCCTGTCTGGTCCTTCGGGCGGTGGCAAAAGCCGCCTGCTGAGGGCCGTGGCGGACCTGGAGCCACATGGCGGAAGGGTTTCTCTGGGTGATGACGGCCAGTTGGATGTTCCCGCCCATCATTGGCGAAGCCGGGTGGTTATGGTACCAGCAGAGAGTCAGTGGTGGTTTGATGATGTGCAAGGGCACTTTCCGGATGATGCCGCTTCGAGGCTGCCTTCAGCTCTGGGCTTCCCGCCAGAAGTGATGGGCTGGGCGGTAAGCCGGCTGTCCTCCGGTGAACGCCAGCGACTTGCACTCTGGCGGGCCCTGGTGCTTGAGCCGGAGGCTCTGCTGCTGGACGAACCCACCGCCAATCTGGATAACGAGACCACCGAAGCGGTTGAGCAATGGCTGCTCGGAGAGATCCGCCGGCAACAGATTCCGACCCTTTGGGTGGCTCACGATCCTGGGCAAATTCGGCGGGTAGCTAACGCCCACTGCCACCTTCACGGAACCAGCCTGGAGCCTGCCAGTGGAAGTGATTGATCTGGCATGGTGGAAGCTGGCTCTGGCGGCACTGCTGATTCTCGCACTGGCCGCTACCGGGTATTTGGCCAGGCTGGGGATTACCCGCAGTCTGCTGATTGCCGCCATACGCACGGTCATCCAACTGGCCCTGATTGGCCTGGTGCTGGAAGCCCTGTTCGCGTCCTCCGCGTTCTACTGGGTTGCCCTGCTGGCCCTGGTCATGTTGCTGGTCGCCGGCCGGGAAGTGGTGGCCCGCCAGGGTCGGCGCTTGCAGGGCTGGTGGGCGTTCGGTATCGGCACGGGTGCGATGTTTGTCTCGTCTTTTACCGTCACTATCCTGGCTCTGACCGTGGTCATTGGCCCTGATCCCTGGTATGCCCCCCAATACGCTATCCCGCTGCTGGGCATGATGCTCGGCAACACCATGACAGGGGTTAGTCTGGCTCTGGATCGGCTCAACGAGTCAGTCTGGCGGCAGCGGGCGGTTATTGAGAACCGGCTGATGCTGGGGCAGACCTGGCAGCAGGCGCTTGAGGGCATCCGCAGGGAGGCCATGCGCAGTGGCATGATGCCCTCAATCAATGCCATGGCGGCGGCCGGCATTGTCAGCCTGCCGGGCATGATGACCGGTCAGATCCTCGCTGGTAGCCCGCCCGCTGTGGCGGTGAAGTACCAGATTCTGGTGATGCTGATCATTACCGTTGGCACCGGATTTGGTGCGGTGATGGCGGTCTTCTGGGGTGGGCGCCGGCTATTTGATGAGCGCGAGCGCCTGCGGCTGGATCGGTTGGGAAACTCCTGAACCACCGGTGCCAACCTTTTACCCGTTTTGTGCCGGCACCTCGCGAATACGTCCGTGTTCGTCAATCGCGACATAAACGAAAAGCCCTTCTGTCACCTTACGAGGGGTTTTGGCCGTGCGGTCCAGGGTCCAGACCTCGATGTTGATTTTCATCGAACTGCGCCCCACTTCAACCAGCTCACCGTAACAGCCCACCTGGGAACCCACGCGCAGCGGCGAGAGGAACTCCATTCGATCCATGGCAACCGTGGCGTTGCGGCCCTGTGAAATTCGCCCCGCGAGCGTTGCCGCAGCAATGTCCATCTGTTTAACCAGCCAGCCTGCGAACACATCGCCGTTGGGGTTGGTGTCTGAGGGAAGAGGGATTACCTGGATTACCAGTTCGCCCCGGGGCGTGGGTTTGTCGTCGTCAAGCGCCGTCATGGATTCAACCTTATGAGTTCGGAATTGTTTTAGTACCCCGCATGTTAGCGGCCTGCGCTGCGTCTGCAAGAAAAATTGAACGTCCTGTTCTATATTTCAGGGACTGTAACAAAGTTGTCATAGAGTGCCTTTATTGTTCACACATCGGTGAAGCAAACCCGACAATAAAGTCAACGTGACAAATGGAGACTCAACGTGATCAAACTTAGAACAGCCCTTACAACTGTGGCACTGGCCGGTAGCATTGCCGCCGTGTCGACTCCTGCCATGGCGCGCGACACCATCAGCATCGTCGGTTCCTCTACTGTTTATCCGTTCGCGACGGTTGTGGCTGAGCGCTTTGGTTCTTCTACGGACTTCCCGACTCCAAAGCTCGAGTCAACCGGTTCCGGTGGCGGCCTGAAGCTGTTCTGCGCGGGTATCGGCACCCAGCACCCGGACATCACCAACGCGTCACGTCGCATGAAGACGTCTGAGTACGATCTTTGCCAGAAAAACGGTGTAAAAGACATCACCGAATTCCGCATCGGTTCAGACGGCATTGTCATTGCCAGCTCCCAGAAAGCAGACAATCTGGATATTACCCTGGAGCAACTGTTCCTGGCCCTGGGCAAGAAGGTTCCTTCTCCGGACGACGAGACCAAGCTGGTCGCCAATCCCTACAAGAAGTGGAGCGACATCGACTCCAGCCTGCCAAACGTTGCCATTCGTGTGATGGGGCCGCCTCCGACCTCTGGTACCCGTGATTCCTTCAACGAGCTGGCCCTGCAGGGCGGCTGTGAAGATCTGCCAGCGGTTGCCAACATGAGCGAAGACGACATGGAAGGCGTGTGTCAGAGTGTTCGTGAAGATGGCGCGTTCATCGAAGCTGGCGAGAACGATAACCTGATCGTTCAGAAGCTGATCGACGACAAAGGCCTTTACGGTGTGTTCGGTTACAGCTTCCTGGAAGAGAACGCTGACCGTCTGCAGGCTGCGACCCTGAACGGCAAGGTACCGACGGCTGAAGCCATTGCGGCAGACGAATACCCGGTTGCCCGTTCACTGTTCTTCTACGTCAAGAAAGCCCACGTTGGTGTGGTTCCGGGGATCGCGGAATACGCCGAGTTCTTTGCGAGCCCGAGCGCCATGGGCAAGAATGGTTACCTGAAGGACGTTGGCCTGATCGTTCCTCCGCGCGACGCGCTGATGAAGCTGCAGGACAAGGCATCCAACATGCCTAACCTGGCCAAGGAAGAGCTGATGTAAGCCAGTCGACACCGTGTTGACTGACAAGGGTGCGGGTCTTTGAAAGGCTCGTGCCCTTTTGCACGTCTGGAAAACGGCATGTGCGTCCTGTTTTCCAAATGATTACACTTGTGGTCCTTTTTAGCTTGTTACGGGAATTTTCATGCAACCGGCCAATCTGCTTTTACTGACCATCGTGCTGTCGATGGTTGCCTACGGCTTGGGCTATGCCCGATCGCGGTCACTCGCGATGCCGATGGGGGGCATTCGTCATCTCAAGTCCCTGCCCTTTTACTACGGGGCACGAGCGGCTTTGTGGTGCGGCATTCCCGCGCTGCTGGTGCTGGGGCTCTGGGCGGCGTTCCAGGGAAAGGTTATTCAGACCCTGATTATTGGCTCCCTGCCACAGGAAATGTTGCCGGCCTCCGAGGGCGAGGCGAGTCTTCTGTTGAGCAAAATCAGCAACGTGGCCAGTGGTAGCCTGCCTCCGGGATTTGCGGAAGCACCCATTGTTGAAGCTGCGGAGCGGCTGAAGGCGCTGAGGGAACAGAGCCGGATGTTCATGACCACCCTGGTGGTGTCCGTCTCTGTGCTGGCGGGGTTCCTGGGATGGTTGCGTGTTCGTCCGGCGCTGAACGCCCGGACACAAGTAGAGTCGATCCTGAAGTGGCTGTTTTTCGCCTGTGCCGCCCTGGCGATTCTGACCACCATCGGAATCATTTTCTCTGTCGCGTTTGAAACCTTCCGGTTTTTCCAGAAGATTCCGTTTACCGAGTTTATCTTCGGCTCCCAGTGGAGCCCGCAAACCGCATTGCGAGCAGATCAGGTGGCAGCCCAGGGCGCCTTTGGCATGATCCCGCTGTTCACCGGCACGCTGCTGATTTCGGCGATTGCCATGCTGGTTGCGGTGCCGGTGGGATTGCTGTCGGCAATTTACCTCTCGGAATACGCCAACAAGAAAGTGCGCGGTGTGGTCAAGCCGTTGCTGGAGATGCTGGCGGGTATCCCGACGGTGGTCTACGGCTTCTTTGCAGCACTGACCGTCGCGCCGTTCATCAGTAACTTCGCGGCCTCTCTGGGTATCGATGCGTCGTCCCAGAGTGCGCTCGCCGCTGGCGGGGTCATGGGCATCATGATCATTCCGTTTGTGTCTTCACTGTCGGACGACGTTATCAACGCGGTACCGCAAACCCTGCGTGACGGCTCCCTGGCTCTGGGCGCTACCCAGTCGGAAACCATGAAGAAGGTAATTTTCCCGGCAGCGCTGCCCGGCATTATGGGCGGGGTGTTGCTGGCCGTTTCCCGTGCCATTGGTGAGACCATGATTGTGGTTATGGCGGCTGGCCTCGCAGCGAATCTGACGGCCAATCCGCTGGAAACTGTCACTACGGTTACCGTACAGATTGTCACCCTGCTGACCGGCGACCAGGAATTCGACAGCGCCAAGACCCTGGCGGCCTTTGCCCTCGGCGCGATGCTCTTCCTCGCTACCCTGTTGCTGAATGTGGTGGCCCTGAAAATCGTTCGCAAATATCGGGAACAGTATGACTGATCAACGTTCACAGGCGGAGATCGTCCGCCAGTCACTCAAACGGCGTTACCGCAAGGAGCGCCGGTTCCGGGCCTACGGCATACTGGCGATTGCGATTGCGCTTTCTGCCCTGGTGGTGTTGTTCGTCGACATTATTGGTAAAGGCTACACCGGCTTCACCAAAACCACGATCACCATGGAAGTCGAGCTCGATGGTGAAATGATGTACCTGGACGACGCCACGGATAAAAAGCAGATAAAGATGGCGGACTTCGTGGAGCCATTGGTGCAGGCGCTGATCAAACAGGTGCCGGGTGCAACGGAAGAGAACAGGGATGCCGTTCGTGATCTGCTTAATCCCTACGCGTCCAATGAATTGCGTGACATGCTCGAGCAGAACCCCGAGTGGCTTGGAACCAGCCAAACACTGACCGTTCTGGCTCACACCGACGTGGATGTCTACGTGAAGCATGCAGGTGACGACGCCTATTCCATCAAACTCAGTGACCGGCAGCAGCGCTGGGTGGATCAGCTGGTGGAAAAAGAGGTTGTGCAGACGTCCTTCAACGACGTGTTCTTTAGCAGCGGCGATTCCCGTGATCCGTCCCGCGCCGGTATTCTTGGGGCGATCGTCGGGTCCTTGCTGACCATGCTGGTGACACTGGTGCTCTCGTTCCCCATCGGGGTGGCGGCTGCCATTTACCTGGAAGAGTTTGCACCCCAGAACAAGCTTACGGATTTCATCGAAGTGAACATCAATAACCTGGCTGCGGTGCCGTCGATTATCTTCGGTTTGCTGGGCCTGGCGGTGTTCATCAACCTGTTCGGCATGCCCAGATCGGTGCCGGTGGTGGGCGGTCTCGTACTGACGCTGATGACCCTGCCAACCATCATCATTTCCAGCCGGGCAGCCATTAAGAGCGTACCGCCCTCAATCCGGGAGGCTGCCGAAGGTATTGGTGCCTCCAAAATGCAGGTGGTGTTGCACCATGTATTGCCGCTGGCCATGCCGGGAATGCTGACCGGTTCCATTATCGGCATGGCGCAGGCACTGGGCGAGACCGCCCCCCTGTTGCTGATCGGGATGGTGGCGTTCATCGTGGATGTTCCGGACGGCTTCTTCGATTCGGCGACGGTACTCCCGGTTCAGGTCTTCCTGTGGGCGGGCAGTCCGGAGCTTGCCTTTATAGAACGTGCGTCAGCAGCCATCATGGTATTGCTGGCATTCCTGGTTAGCATGAACGCACTGGCCATTTGGCTTCGCAAGCGCCTTGAGCGTCGGTGGTAAGGAGATAAGTGATGAATACGATGAACCCAACGATTACCAAAGAAGCCGATCATCAAGAGGTTGAGGCGGTTGCTCCGGTGCGGGAGCAGCCCGAGGAAACGATCATTGAGGAAGGCAAAACGGTGGGAGAGCCTTTTGCCGACAATGCCAAATTCAAGCTTCGCGATGTCAATGTTTCCTACGGTGATACCCGGGCGATCAAGAACATCAGCCTGGATGTGGCGAAGAACGAGGTCATTGCCTTTATTGGACCTTCGGGGTGCGGCAAGTCCACGTTCCTGAGGTGTCTCAACCGGATGAACGACAGCATCGAAATCTGCAAGGTGACGGGGTCGCTTCAGCTGGACGATCAGGACATCTATGACCGTCGCAGGGACGTTGTCGAATTGCGTGCGCGGGTGGGCATGGTGTTCCAGAAGCCAAACCCGTTCCCCAAGTCCATCTATGACAATGTGGCCTATGGCCCCCGGATTCATGGCCTGGCCAATCGAAAATCCGATCTTGACGACATCGTCGAGAACAGCCTGCGCAAGGCGGGGTTGTGGGGCGAGGTCAAGGACCGCCTGGATGCGACAGCCACCGGAATGTCGGGCGGCCAGCAGCAGCGCCTGTGCATTGCGCGCGCTATCGCGGTGAGCCCGGAGGTTATTCTGATGGACGAGCCTTGCTCCGCACTGGACCCCATCGCCACGGCGCGGGTTGAAGAACTGATGGCGGAGATGTCCGAGAGTTACACCATCGTGATCGTGACCCACTCGATGCAACAGGCAGCCCGTGTATCGAATCGAACGGCTTATTTCCACCTGGGGCATCTGGTGGAAGTAAACGAAACCAACAAGGTGTTTACGTCGCCCGAGCACGAACTCACCGAATCCTATATCACCGGCCGTTTCGGTTAACGCCGGTATTGTTGAACACTGGAGAACACAGTCATGCCAGATAAAAAGGACGATGTTTACGGCGATCACATTTCGCACAAGTTCAATGACGAACTGATGGCCCTGAAGAGCGAGTTTCTTGAGATGGGCGGCCTGGTGGAGTCCCAGGTCGACCGTGCGATTACCTCACTGGTGGAAAATGATGGCCACCTGGCGGACGAGGTCCGTGCCACGGACAAGAAAGTCGATCAGATGGAAATCGACCTCGACGAGGAAGCAACCCTGATTATCGCCCGTCGCCAGCCCACCGCGCGTGATCTGCGGTTGGTGATTTCGGTGATCAAGATGGTGGCGGACCTGGAGCGGGTTGGTGACGAGGCCAAGAAAATCGCCAAGTTTGCCATCAAGCTGTCAGAGGAAGGTCAGGCGCCTCGTGGGTACGTGGAAGTGCGCCACATTGGCAATCATGTTCTTAGCATGTTGCACGATGCCCTGGACGCCTTTGCCCGTCTCGATTCTGAGCAGGCGCTGCGGATCATGAAGGAAGACAAGCGAGTAGACGAGGAATACCAGGCGGCCACGCGGACGTTGCTGACGTTCATGATGGAAGATACCCGCAACATTTCCCGCTGTATGTCGGTGATGTGGATTCTCCGTGCCCTGGAGCGGGTGGGGGATCATGCCTGCAACATTGCCGAGAATGTGATCTTCATGGTCAAGGGTGAGGATGTTCGGCATACGCCCGTTGAGGAAGCCGAGAAAGTAGTTGGTCGCTGAAGCTTAGGCGGTCTGAATTTGGTGGCAGGGCCGGTGGGCGGTACGGCTTTCCGGGACACGCTCAAGCCGTCCATGGGCGCTTAGCTTTCGCCATCCATGGCGAAAGATAGATCCCGGAAAGCCGTACCGCCCACCGGCCTATCAAGCTTTGAGCTGGCCTCGGCAACAACTACCTAAAACCATCAGGCCTGCTTCATTCTGTCGGTATACGGCGGCCAACCGAGGGGCTTGCCGGCCAGCAGGTGCAGGTGGATGTGGAATACCGTCTGGCCTGAATTTTCGCCGCAGTTCATGACGACCCGATAGCCATCGTCGGCGAAGCCCATCTCCTTCGCCAGCTTGGCGGCAACCCAGTACAAGTGGCCCACCAACTCCCGGTCTCCTTCCTCAATATCGTTGATTGTTGCGATTTCCTTTTTCGGGATAATCAGCAGGTGCACCGGTGCCTGTGGGTTAATGTCCTTGAACGCCAGGCTGATGTCGTCTTCGTAAACGATGTCCGCCGGGATTTCCCGGTTCATAATCTTGGTGAAAATGGTTTCCGCCATGATGATTCCCTGTTGATGAGTTGAGGCTTGTGAAACGCTTTACAGTTGCTTCATCCCCGGCAGCCGCTCCGCCAGTTGGCGAATCAGCGGGGGCAGTTCGTCGTCGATGCCCATAGCGTATTTGGCCACCCGGTTTCTGGCAAATGGCATTGCTTTCGCGGCGCCCAGGCCCAGATTGCGCAACAAGTGCAGAGGCGGCGTGCGGTTGCTGAACAGGTGGTAGAAAACGTCCATCGCCATCATCATACGGCGGTTGGCCGGGCGGCGTTGTTGCTCGTATTTGGTCAGCCACGCCGGATCGGCCAGGTCGCAGCCTGCGCGTTTGGCCTCGCGGATGACGGTCTGCAGACAGAGGGCGTCCTGGAAGCCCAGGTTGACGCCCTGGCCAGCCAGCGGGTTGATTGTGTGGGCAGCATCGCCCGCCAGCACGACACGATTGTTCACATAGGTTTTGGCGTGCTGGCGGGCAATCGGGAAGCTGGCTTTGGCTTCAATGTGCGTCAGCAGAGGTAATTCCGGCGGGAAGGCGTTCTGTATTTCTGCCATCAACGCACGGTCGTCCAGTGATTTCAGGCGCGCTAGTTGCTCCGGCGAGTCATACCACACCAGAGAGGCCCAGCTTTCGCCATTGCCCGCGGAATGCAGCGGCAGGAAAGCCCGTGGGCCGGACGGGTAGAAGCCCTGCCAGGTGATGTCCTCAACCGCGCCCTGGTAGCGAACCGAAATGACCATTGCCTGTTGCTGGTACTGGTCCCGGGTTACGCCGATGCCCGCCAGTTCCCGGACGCCGGAGGCCGCGCCATCGGCGCCCACCACCAATTGGCACTCGAGTTCGGTGCCGTCCTCCAGGGTCACAGCAGCGTGGTTGTTGCCGTTTTCGAGGTGGCTGACGGCGTTGTCGGGAAACAGGGAGACCGAGTTCAGAGCCGCGGCGCTGTTCCACAACGCCTGCTGGGTAATGCGATTCTCCACGATATGCCCCAGGTGTCGGGCGGACAGGTTGCTGGCGTCAAACACCACATCGGCGACCTTGCGGGGCAGCAGGTTGCTGAGTGGGTGGCGGGTCTCGTCCCATACCGCCAGGCGAGCGTAGGGTGTGGCACGCATGGCGAGCATGCTGGGCCAGACGTCAAGATCGTTGAGGTAGCGCTCACTGCCGGCGCTCAGGGCTGACACGCGGATGTCCGGAGGCAGTGAGGGATCGAATTCGGGGGCGGAGCCACGGTCAACCAGGGCCACGCGGAAGCCACTGCGGCCAAGTCCGGTCGCGAGGGCAGCACCAACCATGCCGGCACCGACAATCACAATATCAAAGGCTTGAGTCATAACGGATTCCTGTCTGGTACGCCCAGTTTACGCGATGGACGCATCCAGACAAGCCGTCCGGATCAAGCCTGGGCCGGTTTTTGGTGTCAGTAACCGGCCAGGTTGGCGGTGGGGCTGCCGGTCAGGGACTCAGCCCTGCGGGCGCGGCCCTTGAGCCAGGCTGGCTTTTGCGCGCCTGGTTTCACAAATCCCTGCTCCAGCACCATCGGATGCACCAGCTCCAGGAAATCAGACGTTTTCATGTGGATGGATTCGGTGTGGCTGCCAGCGGCAAAGGCGAGTTCCGGTTGCCGGGTCAGAGCCTCAGCGCAATACACGGACATATCAAACAGGTTGCCGAATGGTGGCATGGCGCCCACTTCGCACTCGGGGAAGCGGTCCTGGAACTCCTGTTCGTCCGCAAGATCGACAAAATCGGTATCGAGGATGTGGGTCAGTCGGTCCCAACGGATACGCCAGGTAGCGGGCATGACCAGCATGGCCATTTTGCCATCCAGTTCAATAATGACGGTTTTCACCACCCGGTCGCCGGCGATTTTGACGTGGTGGGCGAGTTGCTGGGCGGTGAACGCAGGGGGGTGAGACAGGCACATGTACTCCACGCCTGCCTGATCGAGGTATTCCTTCAACTGCTGTACCGGCATAGTGACAACCTCCTACCAGCAATGACAGCGGTACGGGAACCGGTGATATTCCTGGCCCGGTTCCGGTGACTGGCGGTGACGTCGCTAATGCGAGTGCACCGCCATTACTGGTCAGCTTAGTTGAGGCTGTACAGAATGCGAGTAACAGTGTGTGTTAATGAGATACCAATCACTCTGATTTGTAGACATGCACATCCCGCTGTGGGAACGGAATGGTGATGCCCTCGGCATCGAAGGCCTTCTTCACTTTTTCGTGCATGTCCCAGTAGTACGGCCACAGGTCGTCGGTGGCGACCCAGGGCCGGAACATCAGGTTAACAGAGTTATCACCAAGGCTGCCCACGCAAATACGCGGTGCGGGGTCCTGAAGTGAGCGTTCGTCTTCGTCAAACAGGCGCTTGAGGATGGCCTTGGCCTTGTCGATATCGTCGTCGTAGTGAATGCCGAAGGTCATGTCGCAGCGGCGTTTGTCATAGATGCTGACGTTCACCAGGGTGGCATTGGAAAGGCTACCGTTGGGGATGACAATGCGGCGGTTATCGAAGGTGTTCACCACTGTGTAAAGAATCTGAATCTCCGCGACAGCGCCCAGGTAGCCCTGGGCTTCGATGGTGTCACCGACCTTGAATGGCTTGAAGATCAGGATCAGTACGCCACCGGCAAAGTTGGCCAGGCTGCCCTGGAGCGCGAGGCCGATGGCCAGGCCAGCAGCACCGATAACAGCGATGAAGGACGTCGTCGCGATGCCGATCATCGACGCGACGGAAATTAGCAGCATCACCTTGAATATGGCGCTTATCAGGCCACACAGGAATTTGTTGAGTGTCGGGTCTTTCGCGCCCAGTTTTTTATCGAGAACGCTGATAAAACGATTGATCAGCCAGAGGCCGAGTACCAGCGTGATGATGGCCAGAACGACCTTCGGGGCGTAGGTCATGATCAACGAGAGTGCCTGGTCCCATAGCTCTGAGGCATTGATGTTGGTTCCCAGAAGATCTTCCATTCAGTGACTCCTTGTTCGGTAGTAGTGGCTTATTGCTTGAAATCTGACAGGGACAACGGCTGTCCAATAGAAATTTGCCTGCGTTTTGTTATAGCAGAGGTTTGTGGCAAACGTACAACATGCGTGTCCGGATTGCGTGGAAGCGTTATACGTTGTAAATCAACGACTGGCCCACCCGATGATGGTTTCTGGCCCACCCTTTACAACAACACGCCCTTCCTTCTGACTGAGCTGGTAGTCATACATAGGGTCGTAGTAGTCCTGCAACAGTGCCTTGATCCATTCATGGTGCGTACCGGTCTCCCCGGTTCGGTGCTGGTGGTCGAGGGCATTCTCCATCATCTGCCGCAGCCGGCTATGGCGCTCACCGCCGAGGCGTTTTCGAATTCTGTCGAGGGCGCTGAGAAGGTAGTCGCGAAAGTTGAGCCAGCCTGCTTCTGTGCCGTCGCGTTCCACGTAGTCGGCCGTCATCTGGTCAACATAGTCTTCGCGGATGATTCTTACTCGCTCCTCGATCGGTTGATCCAGCACCATCAGGGGTGCTGCTGCCATTCGGTTCCTGAGGCTTTCCGGCAGGGCGCATCGGCCCACCAGTCTGCTTTCATCTTCCAGGTACACCGGCCCGCCGATGTGATGATGGGCTTTGAGCATGGCAACGGCCAGTCGGTTTTCGAAATCAATCTGTGACGGTTGGGGCGTTACCTGACGACCGAAGCTGGAGCCACGATGGTTTGCCAGCCCTTCAAGGTCAACAGGATTGGGCAATTGATTCAGCACGCGGGTTTTGCCGGTGCCGGTGCGGCCGCTGAGAATAATGAACTCGGACGATGCTGTGAGGGCTTCCAGGCTGTCGATCAGGAAGCGACGCATGGCTTTGTAGCCACCCTGAATGAGTGGAAACTCGATGCCAGAGTCTTTGATCCACTGCTGGGTCAGTCGCGAACGCAGGCCACCGCGAAAGCAGAACAGGTAGCCGTCCGGGTTTGTGGCGGTAAATCGCTTCCAGGCTTCGATGCGTTGCGCTTTTAAGTCCCCGGAAACCAGTTGGTGGCCCAGTTCAATGGCCTTGTCCTGACCTTTTTCCTTGTAGCAGATACCGACCCTGTGGCGTTCCTCGTCGTTCATCAGGGGCGCATTGATAGCGTTCGGGAAGCTGCCCTTACTGAACTCGATCGGTGCCCTTACGTCCATGAGCGGAACGTCGTTCAGGAACAGGGAGAGATAGTCACTGGTATCAGGTCTGGACGGCATGGCAGGTTTTGGGTTCGTACGGGAAATGAGGCAGCAGTATAACGAACATGCTGGTTTTTTGCTCGCCTGCGGGTGTGCCACCGCGCCGCTGCCGCTACAATGCGTGCCTTGCCATGCCTGTGTTCCGGAGTAACCATGACCCCCGACATTCTAGATCAGCATCTTGGGAAAACCCTCAGCCGGGGGCAGGTTGCCGTTACAGCCCCTGCGGGTTGCCCCGACATCTTCCTCTACCTGTTCGACCCAGGGGTACTGGAAGGCCCGCTAAGCCACGAAGAGGCGCAGGCGGTGGTTGCTGAGCCGGCGTACTGGTCGTTTTGTTGGGCCAGTGGACAGGTATTGGCGGCCTATATCCTCGCACATCCACATCTGGTGAAAGGCAAAAAGGTGTTGGATTTTGGATCCGGTTCCGGGGTGGTGGCCATCGCTGCCGCAATGGCCGGGGCGAGGGAGGCCATCGCCTGCGATATTGACCAGGCTGCACTGGATGCGGCAGCGGCGAACGCCAGATTAAATGGCGTGTCAGTGACCCTGAGCGCCGACTGGGCAACGCGGCCGAGCGATGTGGACGTTGTGACCGCGGCGGACGTGTTGTATGACCCGGAAAATCGCCCGCTGCTGTCCGAGTTCAGGCGAGCCGCGCCTTTGGTGATACTCGCGGATTCTCGCTTGCGGAACCTGGGTGACGACCACTACCGGCAGCGGGAAGTGATCGAAGGTCGCACCTGGCCAGACCTGAATGAGTTTGAGGAGTTTAATCGGGTGCGGGTGTACCTGGCAGGCCAGAGCTCGATGACCTGAGAGCGGGCGAAAAAAAGGGCAACCTTTCGGTTACCCTTTTTCGGAACAGGTGTCGCGTCCCTGCGCTGTTGGCAACTACCCTGTTGCCGGTTTCCCTTGCCAGTCCCTGGTGCCGGCGTCCGAGCCGGCGATCCGAATAGGTCTCCCTTAAGCGAGCCGTCCCTGTGTCCCTGCTTCTCCCTGCATCCAATTGCCGGGGTGCATCCAGTGCGTCGTCCATTTCCCTGTCATCCTTGATGTGATCACTATACCAATCGCAGTTTTACAAACATGTGAACTGTGCACGCTAATACCACCATGCTAGCAGAGATCTTATTATAAGTTCTTTAATATCAGTTAATTGAAATGTCGGCGGGTGTGCCTGTCGGGGAAACCTACGCTATGTCGCAGCAAGATCCTACGAGTTTGTAGGATATATCTCACACAGATCCGGGTTGATATCTCAACTTCAGTGCGTGGTGTTTTATTGACGGCTGTTGGCGTGAGCAATGGACTGGTTGTCTTGCTTGTGTGGCCTTATAAAACCGGGACATGGCAGTAACCCGATAGCAATGCCTGCAGCGTCGGCGAGAATATCGGCAATGGCAAAGGTCCGGTAGGGCAACTGGGCCTGGACAAGCTCAATGCCAATCCCGAACGCCAGCAGGCCGATGACAATCCACGGTTTCCCCAAGTTCGGCCAGGCCAGCCGGGTAACCACCGCCAACTGCAAGAATGCCAGCAGGTGATTGACCTTGTCACTGGCTGCCGAGGGAATCGGGTAGGGTTGGCTGGTGGTTGCAAGGTAAATGATGGCGGCGGCCGAAAGAACCAGCATTGCCCGCCAAAAAGGCTGATGATCGAGCAGCATCAGAATGCGTTGCCTCAGGAATGCCATGGTCACCGTCGGGCTGTGGTGGAGTTTGCAACATGATATGCTTTGCGCCCCGTCACTGTCATCGAAGCTGAGGTGCTGCGAGGTATGTTGAAAGGTAATTTTTTCCGCGGCCTGGGTTACCTTGGAGAAGGGTTCCGGCTGATACGACAGCCTGGACTGAGATTGTTCGTTGTTATCCCCCTGGTTATTAACATTCTGTTATTCGGCCTGCTGTTCTACTTTCTGGCTGAACTCTTTGCAGCGATGATTGCCACCGCCATGAGCTGGTTACCGGATTGGGCGTGGCTACAAAGCCTCGACTGGTTGTTCTGGATTCTCTACGGCGCCGTCATCCTGTTGATGTTGGCTTACGGGTTCGTGATCCTGGCGAACCTCATCGGCTCGCCCTTCTACGGTTACCTCGCGGAGCTGACGGAAAAGCACCTGACCGGTCAGGAGGTGAGCACCGATGACGGCTGGAGCCAGATCATACGGGACATTCCCCGCTCTCTCTGGCGGGAGGTGCAGAAAATCCTCTACTACCTGCCCAGGGCCATTGGCCTTTTCATCATCGGTGTTATCCCGGTGGTCAATCTGGTGGCGGCCGTGCTGTGGTTCGTCTTCAATTGCTGGATGATGTCGCTGCAGTACGTGGACTACCCGGCGGACAACCATCGGGTCAGTTTCCCGGCCTTGCGGCGGCTACTGGGTGACACTCGCCTGTCGGCCCTCGGGTTTGGCCTGCCGGTGGCATTGGCGGCCATGGTGCCGGTGCTGAACCTGGTGGTGGTGCCTGCCGCGGTTTGTGGTGCCACCGCCTATTGGGTGCGTGAGAACGGTCCCTCGAACACAGACGTATAAAGCAGTTACGGTGATTTAAATCTGTCGGAGGTTTCTTGGATACATCGGAATTTGTAATTGGTCAGCGCTGGGTCAGCCACAGCGATACCGCGCTCGGCCTTGGTATTGTCACGGACATCTCAGGCCGCCGTGTAACGCTGGGTTTCCCGGCGGCGGATGAGGAGCGCACCTACGCCATCGACAATGCTCCGCTGTCGAGGATCATCTACCAGATTGGCGAGGCTATCGAAACCTTCGATGGCGAACGTTACATCGTGAGGGCCGTGGAGGATATCGGCGGTGTGCTGATGTACCACGCCGATGACGGCGGAGAGAACCTGATCCATGTTTCCGAGGTAAAACTCAGCAGTTCCGTGGACTTTTCCGCCCCCCACCAACGGCTGTTTGCCGGCCAGTTTGATCGCAATGGTGCGTTTCGCCTGCGGATGGCCACCGCGCAACACCTTGACCGGTTACGTGCATCCTCGGCTCAGGGCCTGATCGGTGCGCGCACGCAGCACTTGCCACACCAGATTTACATTGCCCACGAAGTGGCAACACGTTACGCCCCCCGGGTTCTGCTGGCGGACGAAGTGGGGTTGGGCAAAACCATTGAGGCCGGCCTGATCCTTCACTATCAGCTGCACACCAGTCGTGCCCGTCGGGTGCTTATCGTGGTGCCGGATTCATTGATGCATCAGTGGTTGGTGGAAATGCTGCGGCGGTTCAACCTGCGATTCTCGATCATTGATCGCAGCCGGTATGAGGCCATGGAGGATCTGGAGGGGTTGTCGGAAGAGGATGACGACCTGACCGATGCCGATGAAAACCCGTTTGAGAGTGAACAGCTTGCACTGTGCAGCCTGGATTTCCTGATGACCAGCGAACAGGCCCAGGCGGATGCCATTGCCGCCGGTTGGGACCTGATGGTGGTGGATGAGGCCCATCACCTGGCCTGGAGCCCGGAGGTGGCGAGCCCTGAATATCGGCTGATTGAGCAGCTTTCAGAAGCCAGCAATGGCTTGTTGCTGTTGACCGCAACCCCGGAGCAGGTGGGGGTGGCCAGCCACTTCGCTCGCTTGCGGTTACTGGACCCGGCACGCTTTCACGATCTGGAGACTTTCCGGGAAGAGGAAAAGCAGTACGAAGTGATCAATGGGGTGGTTTCCCATATCCGAGAGCAAGGCATAACCGCAGTCTCCGACACGGATCGGAAAGCCCTCGAGGGCTGGCTGGGTGATGAGCTGGAAGGTTTGATGGCGTCCCAGGAGCCGGCACAGGCCGTGGTTGATGCATTGCTGGACCGGCATGGTACCGGTCGTGTGCTGTTCCGGAACACCCGCGCCGCCATCAAGGGGTTTCCGGAGCGCCATCCGCTACCGGTTGCGTTACCCTGCCCGGAACTTTACCAGCAAGAAGATACTTGCCAGGGTATTGCCGGGTTGACGCCCGAAACGACCGTGGACGAAGAACAATGGCTGGCGGAAGATCCCCGTGTCGCCTGGCTGGAGAAGACCCTGACCGGCCTGAAGCCGGCCAAGGTGGTGGTGATCTGTGCCCACGCCTCGACTGCCATGGCTCTGGAGCACTACCTGCAACTGCGTGCCGGTATCCGCAGCGCCGCCTTCCATGAACACCTGAGCCTGATCGAGCGGGACCGCGCCGCAGCCTACTTCGCCGACACCGAACAGGGCGCCCAGGCGCTGATCTGCTCGGAAATCGGCAGTGAGGGGCGCAATTTCCAGTTTGCCCATCACCTGATCCTGTTCGATCTGCCCGCCAACCCCGACTTGCTGGAACAGCGCATCGGCCGGCTCGACCGGATTGGCCAGACCGACACCATCGACATCCATATCCCCTACCTGCAGGGAACGGCCCAGGAGGTCCAGTACCGTTGGTTTGAGGACGGCTTGAACGCGTTCAACGAAAGTTGCTCCGTGGGTGTCGCTGTCCACGATCATGTGGCCGTGCACTGGCAGGCCGTCATTGATGGTGCGACGGACGACCTGCCGGCGCTGGTGGATGCTTCGCGGGCCGAGGCCGAGCGCCTGCGTACGTTGCTGCGCAACGGCCGTGACGCGCTCATCGAGCTTAACTCCTGCCGTCCGGACGTGGCGGAGGCGTTGATCAGCCAGATCGAATCCGAGGAAGAATCCGCCCAGGTTCGTGACTATATGATCGAGGCCTGCGATATCCTCGGCGTTGATGTCGAGGATCATTCCGAGCATGCCGACGTGCTGAGGCCGGGCGAGCAATACCAGGCCGGACACGTGACCGAGCTGCCGGAAGACGGCCTGACCGTTACCTGGAGTCGTCAGCAGGCTCTTGAGCGCGAAGACATGGCCTTCATGAGTTGGGAGCATCCGCTGGTGACCGGCATCATGGAATCGGTCACCAGTTCCGGGCTGGGTAAGGCGGCTTTGGCCAGTATGACGGTCAAGGCGCTGCCACCCGGCACCCTGTTGCTGGAGGCCCTGTATACCGTGCATTGCCCGGCGCCTGAATCGCTGCAGTTGTCCCGGTACCTGCCGGTCTCGCCGTTGAGGCTGCTGGTGGATGTGAACGGGCGTGACTTGTCGGCAACCCTGCCTCATGACCGGCTCAACGACATGTGCTCGAACATCCGCAGGCGCACCGCTCAGGCCATCGTGCCGCAGATTCGCCCGCAGGTGGAAACCATGGTCGATCATGCCGAACGCCTTTCCGAGCCGCACCTGGAGCCCCTGAGGGCGTCGGCCCTGGCCCGGGTCAGAGACGTGTTCGGCCCGGAAATCCAGCGTCTTGAGGCGATGAAGAAGGTCAATCCGACCATTCGTGACGACGAAATCGATTTCTTCCGTAAACAGTTGGACGCCGCGGAGACGTTACTGGGGCAGGCCAGCCTGTCCCTGGAAGGCATTCGAGTGATTGTAACTGCCTGATGGTGAACCAGTTGCTGGTCAGGATTCATCTGATCAGGTAGGTTGAACGTAACAGAATGTAGTTTTTGACATTCAAAACCACGGACGACAGAGAGTATCCATGATGACTTTCATACTGTTTCTTGCTGCTGTTACCGGCCTTCTTGTTGTGATGCGCAAGGAATCCGGTGCCAAACCCGCTATCGGGGTGATGGTGGTAACAGGCGTGCTTTCGCTTTTCCTGGCGTCGGGATTGCTCGCGCTCATACTGTTTATCGGCGCCGCCGTTACCGCCGCTGCAGGTCTGCCGGGATTTCGCCGGAGCTGGCTGACCCCGCGGGTATTCGCCATGTTCAAGAAAGTGGCTCCCAAGGTGTCCGACACCGAAAAAGTGGCCCTGGAAGCGGGGACCGTCAGTTGGGATGGCGAGCTGTTTACCGGGCGCCCCGACTGGCACAGCCTGCTGATCAACCGCAACACGGGCCTGTCTGAGAAAGAGCAGGCCTTTGTGGACAACCAGTGCACCCAGGCCATTTCCATGTGTAACGCCTGGGACCTGGCCGTTGAACGTGCTGATCTGCCGGCGGATTTGTGGGAGTTCCTCAAGAAAGAGAAATTCTTCGGCATGATCATTCCCGAGGAATACGGCGGCCTGCACTTCTCCGCCAAGGCCCAGACAGCGGTGCTGCAGAAGCTGGCGGCCAACGAAATGCTGATGGTCACCGTGGGCGTGCCCAACTCCCTCGGACCTGGTGAGCTACTGGTCAAGTACGGCACCGACGAACAGAAGAACCACTATCTGCCCCGGCTGGCGGATGGCCGCGAAATTCCCTGCTTCGGCCTGACTGGCCCCCGCGCCGGTTCCGACGCTACCTCGCTGCCGGACACTGGTGTGGTCTGCAAGGGCGAGTTCGAGGGCAAGGAAGTGCTGGGCCTGCGCCTCAACTTCGAGAAGCGCTGGATTACCCTGGCGCCGGTTGCCACCGTGGTTGGTCTTGCCTTCCGCATGTTCGACCCCGACGGACTGCTTGGCGATACCAAGGACTATGGCATTACCTGTGCGCTGATTCCCCGCAACACCAAGGGCATGGAAATCGGCCGCCGGCATTGCCCCATCGGCACACCATTCATGAACGGCCCCATCAAGGGCACCGACGTGTTCATTCCGCTGGATTACATCATCGGTGGCCAGGAAATGGCCGGGCAGGGCTGGCGCATGCTGGTTGAGTGCCTGTCCGTCGGACGCTGCATCACCCTGCCATCCGGCGCGGCCGGAGCGGCTGCCTACTCCGTGGGCACCGCTGGCGGCTTCACCCGCATCCGTCGCCAGTTCAATACCCCGGTGGCAGACATGGAAGGCGTGCAGGAGCCTCTGGCCCGCATTGCTGCCAAGACCTACATCGCCCAGTCGGCGGTGAACCACACCGCGAACATGATCGACAAAGGCGAAAAGCCGGCAGTGCCGTCGGCGATTCTCAAGTACCACCTGACCGAATTCCAACGCAGTGTCCTGACCGACGCCATGGATGTGCATGGTGGCAAGACGGTCACCCTTGGCCCCCGCAACTACCTGGGTATCGGCTTCAGTGGTGCGGCGGTTTCCATCACTGTGGAAGGCGCCAACATCATGACCCGCAGCCTGATGATCTTCGGCCAGGGTGCAATACGCTGTCATCCCTATGTGCTTAAGGAACTGGCGGCTAAAGACAACGACGACATAGACGCCTTCGATGATGCGTTCTTTGGCCACGCCGGCCTGATCTTCGGCAACGCTGCTCGTGCGTTCACCCAGGCTCTGGGTATCGGCAAACCCGACGTGCCGTTTGATCACAGTGCACGCAAATACGCCCAGGGTGTGGCCCGCTTTAGCGCCGCCTTCGGCCTGTGTGCCGACGCCGCGATGACCACGCTGGGGTCAGAACTGAAAATGCGTGAGCTGATCTCCGCCCGCCTTGGTGATGTGCTGGCCAATCTTTACCTGGCCTCCATGGTGCTCAAGAACTGGCATGAAACCCAGCCGGTTGATGGTGAGCGCGACCTGATGGAGTACAGCATGGCACTGTTGCTGAACCGAGCGGAAACCGCCATGGAAGAATTCCTCCAGAACCTTCCTAACCGCCCGGTCGCTATGGCCTTGCGTGCCATCACCATGCCCCTCGGCCGTCGTTGGGACCAGCCCCATGATGATCTGGCCCGCAAACTGGCAAAAGCCATCTCCACCGACAGCCCCGTGCGGGAGAAGCTGTTGGCCGGCGCCTGGACGACGGCTGGCGAAGGCAAGGGTGCGGTTGAGAATCCCATTGCTCAGTACAACTATTTGCTGAAGGATTACGACAAGGCCGAACAGCTGTATCGCAAAGTCACCAAGGCGTATGCCAAGGGCCAGTTGCCGATGGACGCGCTGCATCCGGAAGAACGCTTCGAAGCCGCACTGGAAGCGGACATCTTCACCAAGGAAGAGGCCGAGTTCATGCGCGAGTACGAAGCCGTGGTCCTGGAAATGCTGACCGTCGACGACTTCCCGTTCGACGAGTTTGCCCGTAACAAGGACACGCTGATCGACCACAACCCGGCCTGACAGAGGGTATAGGGGTTTGGATTGAGGGATGCCGGATGGCAACATCCGGCAGACACCAAATCATGAGGTAATTTGGGAATGTGGCTATCAATCCTGGCCGTAAGCGCCGGAGCCGTCATCGGCGCTAACCTGAGATGGGCACTGGGACTTTGGCTCAACAGCAGCTACCACGCCATTCCCTACGGCACCCTCGCCGCCAACCTCTCCGGCGGCTGGCTTGTTGGCCTGCTTATTGGCTATTTCGTTCATGGCACCTCGTTGGCACCGGAGTGGCGCCTGTTTGCCATTACCGGCCTTTGCGGTGCCCTGACCACCTTCTCCACCTTCTCCCTGGAAATGCTTTCTGCTATCCAGGAAGGCAAATGGAGCATGGCCCTGGCTGGAATTCTGGCCCATGTTGTTGGCTCTATCCTCATGACAGCACTGGGAATTTACACCTTCGGGCTGGTTCGGGGATGATGGGTAACACTACGTACGGAATAAATGAAAAATACGCTTGGCAATCCCAAAAACAAAGAGTAAAGTTATTTGCGTAGGAAAGATTCAGTAAAGCTTTCATGAATAAGACGTACCTCCGCAGTTAGTAGTGACCGTCCTGTTTTTGATTCCGCGAATTCTGTATTTCCGTAAACGCTGATCAGGCATCACGACGATGGCCTGGCGGCAAGATAAAATGATTGATTTCAGGAAGTTTAAGTATGTCTACTACTACCGGCACTGTTAAGTTCTTCAACGAAGCAAAAGGCTTTGGCTTTATCACTCGTGAAGGCGGCCCGGACGTATTCGTTCACTACAGCGCAATTCAGGGCAGCGGCTTCAAGACCCTGGCAGAAGGCCAGCAGGTTGAGTTCACCGTTACCCAGGGCCAGAAAGGTCCTCAGGCGGAAAACGTTACTGCTATCTAACGGATAGTAGGGCACCGCCAGAAAGGCAGCCTCGGCTGCCTTTTTTTGTGGGTGGATTTTGTGATTCCCACCCGTATGTGACATCTTTTATCCCCTGCCGTCGGGCGATCGCCCAACCTTAGTTTGCTCAGGGCCTGCTATGTTGAACACCCTCAAAGCTGTCTGGATCCTGTTTTGGGCTGCACTGCTCACGCTGATCCTGTTCCTGCCTATTGTTATCGCCGCACTTGCCGGCCGCAATGGCAACGCCGCCTTTCACGGCACCCAGGTATACGCCTGGTGCATGCTTAGACTCACCGGAATCCGCCTTAAAGTCAGCGGGCGCGAGCACATTGACCCGGCCCAGCGCTACGTTATCCTCAGCAACCATGCGTCCTATTTTGATCCTCCGGCCCTGGTGCTGGCATTGGGGCTGCAATACCGTTGGGTGATCAAGAAAGAGCTGCGTAGGGTGCCACTGTTTGGCCTGGCGCTGGAGACATCGCGTAACCTTTTCATTGACCGATCAAAAGGCAGTGATGCGCTGGAAAGTATCAAGCGCGGCGTCGCCCAGTTGCCCGAAGGCACCAGCATCCTGATGTTTCCCGAAGGCACCCGATCCTGGGACGGCAAACTGTTGCCCTTCAAGAAAGGCGGGTTCGTCATTGCCCGCGACGGCGGACTACCCATTCTACCGGTGACGATCCGGGGCTCCCATGACCGACTTCCCAAAGGGACCGCGGTATTCTCGCCAGGTTTGATCGAGATTATTGTTCATCCGCCGGTAGCCACCGCCGGACGTGAGGTGAGGGAAGTCCGGCAGGAAGTGAAGGGCACCATAGAAGGTGCCCTCTGAAGCATAAAGATCAGTCGCTGAAAACGTCTTCGTAGAGCCGTAGGGTGCCCTCCCAGGAACGCTTTGCAGCCTGCTCGTCGTAGGCGATGGGCATATTGAATTCCTCGGCGATCTTATCCGCTCCCGGATTGGTGAACGAGTGCATGACACCGGGAAAACTGACCAGCGTTAGATCGGCTCCGGCATCCTGCATTTCTTTCACCAGGCCGGACACCTGATCCGAGGGCACCATCTTGTCCGCACCACCGGTGTAGACGTGAATCCTGGGCTGAACCTTGCCGGCTTCGGCTTTGATGGGGCTGCCCAGCGCGCCGTGATAGCTGACTACGGCATCCAGATCCACACCCAGGCGTGCCATGTTCAGTACCACGGCACCGCCAAAGCAATAACCCTGGGCGGCAATCTTGCTGCCGTCGACACTGTCGTGCTTCGCGAGCAACTCCCTGGCGGCCATAAAGCGAGCCTTGACCTGATCAATATCCTTGGTTGCCTCCTTCATAAAGGCCTGCGCATCTTCGGGATGTTCGGCGAGTTTGCCGGAGCCATACATATCCAGCGCAAATGCCGTGTAGCCGGCGGCTGCCAGCTTTTCCGCCTGCTCACGGGCAAACTCATTGTGCCCCCACCATTCGTGAACCACCAGAACACCTGGGCGCTTGCCTTCGGCTTCATCGTCGTAGGCCATGTAGCCGGTAAACGTTTTGCCGTTTACGGTGTACTCCACGGTTTCTGTCTGCATGTCGGCTGTCACCTGTCCACTTGCGAGGGTAAAGGCTACTGCGAGTGAGAGCGGCGCTGCCGCCACGGCATGCCTGTATCTGTTCATTGGTTCCTGCTCCATTTGGGTCGATTGCGTGGATTGCTTCAGGTTTTACGCCGAGGCCCATTAAACCGATGCATTCAATTGCTACTGCCGGTGTCAGACCTTTTTACTACACTTTATGGGATGAGACATCGTTTACCCGACGGATTCAAGGGGTCAGGCATGAAGATAGGCGTACCGAAGGAGATCAAGAATCACGAGTACCGGGTGGGAATGACACCGGCGGCGGTCCATGAGCTGTGTGGCCACGGCCACAGTGTTTGCGTTGAGACGAATGCTGGTGCTGCCATCGGCTTCACGGACGATGATTATGTGAAGGCCGGGGCCGAGATTCTGGAAAACGGAACGGCGGTGTTCGAGGCAGCCGACATGATCGTCAAGGTCAAGGAACCCCAGGCGGAAGAGCGAGCCTTGTTGAAGTCCGGCCAGACCCTCTTTACCTACCTGCACCTTGCGCCGGATCAGGCCCAGACCGATGACCTGGTAGCGTCAGGGGCAACCTGTATTGCCTATGAAACGGTCACCGACAGCCACGGGCGGCTGCCGCTACTGGCCCCTATGTCGGAAGTGGCGGGGCGGATGTCGATTCAGGCTGGTGCCCACTGCCTGGAAAAATCCCTCGGCGGTCGAGGTGTGCTGCTGGGCGGTGTGCCGGGCGTGAGCCCCGCGCGGGTAACGGTTATTGGCGGTGGTGTGGTGGGGCAGAACGCAGTCGCCATGGCCATTGGCCTGGGGGCCCATGTAACGGTCCTCGACCGCAATATGGACGTACTGAGAAATCTCGACCATCTCTATGGCAACCGCATCAGCACGTTGTTCTCAACCGCCGCGACCCTGGAGGAAGCAGTGATCGAGTCGGATCTGGTCATTGGCGGCGTGCTGATTCCCGGAGCGTCCGCACCCAAGCTGGTGACCCGTGATATGGTCAGCCGTATGCCCGAAGGCAGTGTTATCGTGGATGTGGCCATTGATCAGGGCGGTTGTACTGAAACTTCGAAACCCACCACGCACGATGCGCCTACCTACGTTGTGGATGGGGTGGTGCACTACTGTGTCGCCAATATGCCGGGCGCGGTGGCAAGAACCTCCACTCTGGCGCTGAATAATGTAACACTGCCGTTTATCGTCGCCCTGGCCAACAAGGGACCGGAAAGGGCGATGAAGGACGACCCCCATCTGCGCAATGGCCTCAACGTGTTCCAGGGCAAGGTCACTTTCCGCGAGGTGGCGGAATCCACCGGCTATGAATTTGCAGATCCTGACAACCTGCTCTGATAGCAACGTCATTCAAACAAGGAGATTTCATGAAACTGATCGGTTCCACCACTTCCCCCTATGTTCGTCGTATCAGGCTGCTACTGGATGATAGTGACTATGAATTCGTGAACCTCGACATCTATGGTCAGGGCAGGGATGAGCTCCGGCGCAACAACCCGGCGCTGAAGATTCCCATGCTGATCGACGACAATCAGGAGGTGTACGATTCCCGGGTAATTGCCCGCCACCTCAGCGAAAAGCAGGGCATGGTGCCGTTGACCTGGGACCAGGAAAACCAGCTGACGCTGATTGACGCTGCCAACGATTCTGCGGTGATCCTGCTGCTGTCGGCCCGTTCGGGCATCGATACCAACGAAGACCTGATGTTTTTCAACCTCCAGCGTGAACGCATCATGATGACGTTCAGAACCCTGGCGGCCATGGTGGACGATGGCCAATTCGCCCAATGGAACTACCCCGCCATCTGCCTCTATTGTCTGGTGGACTGGATCGAGTTCCGGGACCTGGTGGATTTTGCCGGCATTGAGAGTCTGCTCGGGTTCAGGGATCAGCATCGTGATCAGCCGCTTGTCGCCGCTACCGACCCGAGAAAAGCGTAAGGTTTTGTCGGGAAGTGATTGGCAATAAAAGACAAGGTGGCTTTAACACTTGCGTTTCTAGGCTATAGTGGATGGTAGCGTGGCCTGATCTTTCCAGGCCCGTGAGGCGTATCCATTCAACCAATAATAAAATTACCTCAAGGGGGTAAAGCCATGCTCCTGAATCACGCATTTGGTCTGTTCACCCATCCCGATGCCGAGTGGGCCGAGATCCGCAAGGAACACGCACCTCCCCGGCGGCTCTATGTTGCCTATGTGCTGTTGCTTGGCGCGATAGCGCCGATCTGTGCCTACATTTCCACGGCTCACATCGGTTGGACGGTGAGCGGTGAGCGCGTCATAAAGCTCACGGAAGTCAGTGCGATACAGCTAAGCGTTCTGACCTATCTGGCCATGCTGGTGGGGGTGTTTGCCCTGGGGTTCGCCATCAACTGGATGGCTCGGACATATGGTGCCCATGAAGAAACCGTTCCTTCCAATGGCATTGCGTTGGCGGCTTATTCCTGTACGCCGCTGTTCCTCGCCGGTTTTGCGTTGCTCTATCCGGTGCCCTGGTTCAATGCCCTGGTCTTCCTGGCGGCGGCCTGTTATGGCGCCTGGCTGATGTACGATGGCCTGCCGATTGTCATGGGCATTCCCAAGGACCAGGCGGTGATGTACGCCGGTGCCCTGTTGACCGTGGCGCTGGTCATTCTGGTGTCAACCCGTGTGGGTTCCGTCATCCTCTGGAACTATGGCCTGGGGCCGGTCTTCGTCGAAGGGTAGCGGCTTTGCCCGGCCTGTCGTGATTTGCTATTCAGGATGTCGCCATCCGTCATCCTGTCGTTACACTTTGGCGCTACCTTTTACCTGACCACTAAACTAGGGCAGGGAAAGGTATGAAACGATTGAGCCGCAGGGACTTCCTGAAAGCATCCGCTATGGGCATGGGCGCTGTTGCCATATCCACAGGGCTGGCCGGATGCATACTCGACAGCAGCGACAAACGTGATATCCGCTTCTCTCAGGGCGTTGCCAGTGGCGACCCCCTGCAGGATGGCGTGATCCTCTGGACTCGTGCCGTACCGGACGACGATTCCGGGCGGGACGTGGACATCGCCTGGGAAGTTTCTACCGACGCTGACTTCCGGAGCATGACTCATTCCGGTCGCTCGCGCGCCTCGGCTCAGCACGACTACACCTTCAAGGTGGATGTTCGGGGCCTGATGCCAGGTCAGCGCTATTACTATCGTTTCCGCACCGCCAGAAGCACCTCCCCGACCGGTATGACGCAGACCCTTCCTGAAGGCTCGGTGAGCCAGGTGAGGTTCGCGGTGGTGTCCTGCTCCAATTACCCCGCCGGCTACTTCAACGTGTATCGGGAAATCGCGGGCCTGGATAACCTGGATGCCGTGTTGCATCTGGGGGATTATCTCTATGAGTACGACAGCGACCCGGATAGCTATGGCGCGGCGCAGGCAGAAGCCATGGGCCGTACGTTCCCTGCGTCGAATAACCGTGAGCTCATTACTCTGGAGGATTACCGCCATCGCTACGCGATTTACCGGGGCGATGATCATTTGAGGGAGTTGCACCGCAAGGTGCCGTTCATCACGGTCTGGGATGACCACGAAGTAGCCAACGACACCTGGAGGAACGGGGCTGAGAACCACAACGCCGATGAGGGTGATTTCAGTGACCGTAAACTCGATGCACTGCGGGCCTACTTTGAATGGATGCCGATCCGGCCGGTCACGGACGGAGACCAGGAAACCATCTCCCGCAGCTTCCGCTTTGGCGACCTGGTGGACCTGCACATGCTGGATACACGGATCATCGGCCGCGACGAGCAACTGGCTTACACTGATTACCTGACCCAGGATGGCATTGACGCGGCCCGGTTTGCTGCAGATGTAGGCGACCCGAACCGTACCATGCTGGGTGCCGAGCAGCGGCTTTGGCTTGAGAATGCGCTGGCAACCTCGACTGCCACCTGGCAGGTGCTGGGGCAGCAGGTGTTGATGGGACGGATGACGCTGCCCGCGGAGCTGCTGGCCGGCATCATCAACCCTGACCCATCTGTGTTGCTGCCCCTGTTCGCGGAGCTAGCTGGCCTCAAGGGTCGCTACCTGGCTGGAGATCCCTCGTTGACCGACGAGGAAATTGCCCGGATTGAAACCGTGCTGCCCTACAACCTGGACGCCTGGGACGGCTACTACGTAGAGCGGGAGGTGATTCTGGAAACGGCGAGGCAACTACAAAAGAACCTCGTGGTACTGGCCGGGGATACCCACAACGCCTGGGCCAGCAACCTGAAAACCGGCAATGGTGACCAGGTGGGTGTGGAGTTCGCCACGCCGGGGGTTTCTTCCCCCGGTCTTGAAGACTATCTCCAGTTGCCTGAAGCGACCATACCCGATGCCGAGGCGGCTATTGAGCTTCTGGTGGACGATCTCGACTACCTGAACGTGAACCAGCGGGGCTATATGCTGGTGACATTTACGCCCGACGAGGCGAGGGCGGACTGGCGCTTCGTCAGCACCGTCAAAGACCGTAACTACGAGATTGTCAGTGGTCGCAATGCTGCACGGCAGACCTTGCCGGGGCCTGGCAACCGTTCACTGGTAACGCCCGGTTGACGGCATCTGTAAACCCGCTGCCGAATGATTCAGGCGGCGGGTTCGAATTGCCGTTGCAACCACAGTTTGATGTCGTCGGATTCGTACAGCCACTGATCCTTGCCGTCATCCTGCCGAATTCGCAGGCAGGGCACCTTGACGTGACCGCCGCCGGCTTCCAGCTCTGAGCGGCGTTCGCCGTCATGCTGTGCGTCACGGGTTTCGATGTTGAGGCCCAGGCGCGCAATTTCCTTGCGGACCTTGATGCAGAACGGGCAGGCCGTGAACTGGTAAAGCGCGAGGTCTTCGCAGGCACTGTCCACCTTTGCCTGTGCGTCAGGCGTGCGCGTGATGCCCTTGGGTGTGCTCAACTTCTCGCTGATCAGCATGAAGGGGGTCAGGATCAGCCGAAGGGTGCGGAAAAAATAGCGGATGATGATTCTCATGGACTCGATACTGCTCCAGTCGATGGGGTGGATTTCGCTGCAGACCAAACCGGATAGGGAATGCCCGACAGCCTGTTCATGCAATAAGCGTGTGCCAGAAGCAGGCAAACGCCAGCCATCAGGACGGGCAGTTGTGCCGGATCAGGCATCAGGCCGAGTGATACGATAAGCGCAGTGGCTCCGGCCGGCGGATGCACGACACGGAATAGTACCATCAGGCAGCCGGTCAGGCCGAGGGATAAAGCCGAAGCGCCGACCCTTGGCAGATCGACTCCGTGTAAAAATGCGGAGGCCTGGTCCTGTAGACCAAAAATATGAAGACTGAACAGCCCCATCAACGCACCGATGAGGTGGCCGCAAAAGGTATTGCGCGGAGAGGCCGGTTCCGCGAGCGGAACGTGGAACAGTATAAACGCCGTGGCGCCCAGCGACGGGAATATGAAGGCTTCCTGAGTAACCAGTGCGATAAAGGAAACAAGCGCGATACTCAGTGTGCCGTTGATCAGGCTAAACCCCGCCATTACAGTTCGGCGGCTGTATCGGTTCGTCAGCTGTTCAAGATGAAACACCTTTAGCAGACCACTGGCTAACTGCCAGCGCAGTCGTTCGTTTCTGCGTCCCATTGCTCTCTCGTTAACCTGAATTATTTGCACCAAAAAGGTGCGTGATAGTAAGCCCTGACCCTGCACAAGGCAAATCGCTATTTCCGATAACCGTGAGCGACTGGCAAAGGTTCACTGATGCTTCTGAGCAGAAGGGCGTAAGGTATTGCCTGGGGCGTTGTATTGCTGTCGCCGGGCGTTTCTGACAGTCTTTTGTTAATGACAGAAACAAGGCCGGGCTAACCGGACATTCAGGAGAGCACAGTAATGACAGAAGACAAACGCCGCCGTTATTCCGCGCCCGTGGTCGACGGCCTGGGCAAGTCGGCAAGCCGCGCCATGTTGCGGGCCGTGGGGTTTACCGATGAAGATTTTCGCAAACCCCAGATCGGTATTGCCTCGACCTGGAGCAACCTGACGCCCTGCAATATGCACATCAACCAACTGGCGGAGGAATCCGCTGCTGGTGCCGACGAGGCCGGGGGCAAGAGCCTGACGTTCAACACCATCACGGTATCGGACGGCATCGCCAACGGCACCGAGGGTATGAAGTACTCTCTGGTGTCGCGGGAAGTCATTGCCGACTCCATTGAAACCGTGGCTGGTTGTGAAGGTTTTGATGGCCTGGTTGCCATCGGCGGCTGCGACAAGAACATGCCCGGCTGCATGATGGGTCTGGCGCGGCTGAACCGGCCGTCGGTATTTGTCTATGGCGGCACCATCATGCCCGGCGAGAATCACACCGACATCATCTCTGTGTTCGAGGCGGTGGGTGCCCATGCCCGAGGTGATCTGGACCTGATTGAGGTCAAACAGATCGAGGAAACCGCGATTCCGGGCCCAGGCTCCTGCGGCGGGATGTACACCGCCAACACCATGGCCTCGGCGATCGAAGCCATGGGCATGAGCCTGCCGGGCAGTTCTGCCCAGAACGCTATTTCCGAGACCAAGGCGGCAGACTGCAGGGCGGCGGGCGCGGCGGTGCTCAACCTGCTGGAGAAAGACCTGAAGCCATCGGACATCATGACCCGTGAGGCGTTCGAGAACGCCATCACCGTGGTGATTGCCCTGGGTGGCTCCACCAACGCGGTGCTGCACCTTATTGCCATGGCCAGTACCGTTGGCGTTGACTTGTCGCTGGATGACTTCGTGGAAATCGGCAAGCGGGTTCCTGTGCTGGCGGACCTGCGCCCCAGCGGTCACTACATGATGTCAGAACTGGTGGCCATTGGCGGTATCCAGCCATTGATGAAGATGTTGCTCGACCGTGGCATGCTCCATGGCGACTGCATGACGGTAACCGGCCAGACACTGGCGGACAACCTGAAAGACGTGGCTCCGTACCCGGCAAGCCAGGACATCATTCATGCCTTTGATGACCCCATCAAGGCGGATAGTCATCTGCGTATCCTTTACGGCAACCTGGCGCCCACTGGTGCGGTGGCCAAGATCACCGGCAAGGAGGGCACTCATTTCACTGGTCGTGCGCGGGTGTTCCAGTCTGAGGAAGAGGCCCAGGAGCGGATCATGGACGGCACTGTTGTGGCCGGGGATGTGTTGGTGATCCGGTTTGAGGGGCCCAAAGGCGGCCCTGGCATGCGGGAAATGCTGACGCCTACCTCGGCCATCATGGGCAAGGGCCTGGGCAGCGATGTGGCGTTGATTACCGATGGGCGTTTTTCCGGTGGCAGCCACGGTTTCGTGGTTGGTCATATTACACCGGAAGCCGCCGAAGGGGGCCCGATTGCGCTGGTGGAAAATGGTGACACAATCACCATTGATGCGGTGGCTAACCGTATTGAGCTGGATGTTTCTGAGCAGGAAATGGAGCGCCGCCGACAGGCATGGACGGCACCGGCTCCCCGATTTACCCGCGGGGTGCTGGCGAAATACGCGCGCACCGTAAGCTCCGCCTCGGAAGGCGCAGTGACGGATAAGCCCTGAGTGCGTCAGGGGCAGGCCGGTTCAGGCTTGCCCCAGAAAAAACCCTGCCCGTAGAGGTCCGGGAATTGCTGTAACCAGCGCACCACGGCCTCATCTTCAACACCTTCAACCACCACGTCCAGATCCAGTGCTTCACCCAGCTCCAGGGTCGCGCGGAAGATTCGCTGGCGAGTCGGGTGGTCGAGGATGCCTTTCAGGAAACTGCGATCTATCTTGAGCTCATCCAGCTCAAAGCTCGCCAGTGTGCTCAGTGAAGAATGGCCGGTCCCGAAATCGTCCATGGCAATTCGGAACCCTTTTCGGTTCAGGGTGTAAATCATACGGCGGGAGGCCTCGGGATCGGTCATCATCGCGGTTTCCGTAATCTCCAGTATCAGGTCTTTCGCCTCCATGTTGTGACGGGCGATGATGCTGGTTACCTTGTCCTCGAATCCGGCCTTGGTCAGGTCCGTGGCGGAAATATTGACGGCAATGGCCAGCTCGTCGCCGTAGCGGGCTGTCAGGTGGGGATATTCGCTGCAGGCCCGTTCAATGACCCAAAGCGTTACTGGATAGATCACCCCCACCTGTTCGGCCTGGGGAATCCACTGGTCTGGTGGTACATACCCGAACTCCGGGTGATGCCAGCGAATCAGGGCTTCCACCGAGCGAACTTTGGCGTCTCGAATGCGCACCTTGGGCTGGTATTCCAGCCACATACTGTTGCGGGCGAGTCCGTTTTCCACCTCAAGCATTAACCGCTGTTGTGGGTCTTGCCGATCGGTTGTGGCCGGGGCATTCACAGAAAGTCCCCGGTTGTCGTTTGCTGGGGCGGCCCCTGCGGAAGAGAGCAGGCTGGCGGCTCCGGTTGTCAGGATGACCGAGCCTGCGGCAGCGCCAAGGAAGAACGCGGACTCCGCAAAGCTGGTGCTCGGCGCCCAACCCGTTGTATGTAACAAAGAGATCACGGCCCCGACCAGTATGGCGAGGAAGGCAATCCCATAATAGCGTGCAAGGACGTGCTGACGAACCTGGCTCAGAACCACCAGCAGGATAAACGCGCCACCAGCGAGGGCCAGGCCGAGGAAAGACGCTTCGCCAACCCCCGGAATGTTCATCGGCGTCGCCAGCAGATGCAGGAAAGCCAGCAGACTGATGACGTGAATGATTCGCCGGGAACGACGGCCCAGCGGCAGGAAGTGTGGCGTGAATTCACCCAGTGCGATCAGGCACAGCGGCAGGCTGATGTGCAGCAATGCGTTGTACTGCGGCTGGTCCGGCCAGATAAACCAAAGGCCAAACTGTTCCAGAACCAATTGGCAGTGCAGGACACCGGCCATGAACACACTGAGCCACGCAAGGCCGGGCTGCTTTAGCATAAACACAACTGCCAGGTTGAACAGCAATGCGAACGCCAGAATCCCGCCGATAAATACTTGCCGTACCAGCGCCTTCAGGTCCTGAGGCAAACCCGTTTCCAGGCTCGCCAACCAGTGGACGTTGCCCAGTGCCTGGGGAGTCAGCGACGCAAGCAGCCATCCGTAGGCAATGGCAAAGACCAACACGATCAGGGGTAGCCAGCGGTAGAAACCATTGGCGACATCAAAGGGCAGGGGCGTACTGGCGATCTTCTGCGTCGTTTGGGGGCCGGTTGAATCCATTCGCTTGGTTGTCCTGCTCGTTTCCCGGAGGGCTTGTTACACTATGGTTACTTTGCGAAATATTGCGTAACAATATGATTTCAATGTAATTTTACGCGATTTTATACGGTTTTGCATTTGATGTTTTAAACGCCTGAATGAATTCTGTGTCCGATCCCGTTAATACTTTTGCCCTGGCCTACCCGGAGCCAGCCGCCAATTTGGCTGGTATAGTGAGAGGCTGACACTGTAATGACATATAACAAGGTTTGACCAATGATCCGAACGGCCATTGTCCTGGCGCTGACAGTCCTGTGTTTGCTCAACGTTTCCCGGGCGATGGCGATCGAGAGGTCCGAGTTGCAATTGGCATCCGTTAACGCAGCTGTGGCCTATGCCGACGACGAGGGGCTGGTGTACGGCAAGAATGCGGATCGGCGGGTGCCCATCGCGTCCATCACCAAATTGATGACTGCGCTGGTGGTGATGGAGTCCGGCGAGCCCCTGACGGAATGGCTGGACTTCCGGGAACGCCATATTCCCGCTCCGGCGAATGCCTATACCCGTATTCGTGTGAGCTCCGAGCTCAGACGCTCTGACGTTCTGCGTATTGCACTGATGTCGTCAGAGAATTTTGCGGCCCATACCCTGGCAAGACACCATCCCGGTGGGTACGACGCCTTTATCGAAGCGATGAATGCCAAGGCCGTTGAATTGGGAATGCTGAAAACAACCTTCGTGGATCCCACTGGGTTGTCGGTTGACAATCGTTCCACCGCGGCGGATCTGGTTCGCCTGGTCAGGGCGGCCAGCCAATACCCACAGATACGGGAGTATTCCACCACCCGCTATTTCACCGCCCAGTTCCGCCAACCCAGATATCGGCTGGCGTTCGGGAATACCAATGTCCTGGTTCATCGTGACAGTTGGGGCGTGGGGATCAGTAAAACGGGCTATCTGTCCGAAGCTGGCCGTTGCCTCGTTATGCTGTTTGAACTGGATGGCAAGCCGTTGGTAACGGTGCTGCTTGATTCCCTGGGCACCCGTTCACCGATGGGGGATGCGGGCCGGATCAAGCGATGGCTGACCACCGGCGCCGGAGGCAGTGTTGCTGCAGCCGCGCGTGCGTATGAGCGGAAAAAGAACGCAGCTTATGCCGCTTCGGATGGCGCATCCGTGAGCGTGAACTGACCTCTGGCGAATCGGGAACGCAGCGTATGATTGAGATATTCACCACCGGTGGCACCATCGACAAGGTGTATTTCGATGCCAACAGCGAGTTTGAGATTGGCGATAGTCTGATTGCGGAGTTGTTGGCGGAGTCCAACATCCATGACGGCTATACCCTGAACGGGTTACTGCGCAAGGACAGTCTGGAAATCACGGACGACGACCGGGAGGTCATCAGAACCGCCGTCAGTCAGTGTAACGCCGAGCGCATACTGATCACCCACGGTACCGATACCATGCCGGAAACCGCCAGAGCGCTGCTGTCGGTGAAAGGGAAAACCATTGTGTTGTTTGGCGCCATGCAGCCGGCACGGATGCGCCGGAGTGACGCGGTTTTCAATATCGGCTATGCATGGGCGGCGGTCCAGCTATTGCCTCACGGGGTTTATATCGCCATGAACGGCGAGGTGTTCGAGGCAGGTTCGGTGCGCAAGAACCTGAAGGCCCAGCGCTTTGAACGCACCTGATCAGCCCAGGCTGTTCACTTCCTCCGTGGTTAGTTCCCGGTATTCTCCCGGTGCCAGTGAGTTGTCGAGTATGAGGGGGCCGACACGCCATCGGTGCAACCCCGTCACATGGTTACCCACCGCCGCCAGCATTCGTTTGACCTGATGGTAACGCCCTTCCGACAACGTCAGGTCAATTTCCCCGGCATTGAGCAAATGGACATCGGCAGGTCTGGTTGGCCGCGACTCACCGTGCAGTAATACACCCTGTTGCAGTTGCGTGATGGCGAGGCCATCAATGGGTTCGGCGAGCGTCACCCGGTAGGTCTTGGGGCATTTCACCCGGGGCGATGTGATGCGGTGTGACCATTGGCCATCGGTGGTCAGCAGCAGGAGCCCGGTGGTGTCGGCGTCCAGCCGCCCGGCGATGTGGAGCCCGTGGCGGACGTCTGCGGGCAGCAGGTCCAGCGCCGTGGGTTGCTGACTGTCGGTGGTGGCACTGATGACACCGGCAGGCTTGTGCAGCATCAGGTACCGCTCTCCTGGCAGTGACAGCGGCTGGTCATCGAGGGAAACCCGGGTGTCTGCGGCCACCAAAGAAGCGGATTTGCGACAGACCTGCCCGTCCACCCGGATTCGGCCTGCACTGATGGCTTTTTTCGCATCGCGGCGCGACAGAGTGGTCGCGTTAGCAACGAAATAATCCAGGCGCATGCTCAGGTACACCCTTCTCCTGGCGGCGGCAGCGTCAGGCTGGCAAGGCACAGTACCTCCGCAGAACCCGTCATTCTCGACCAGAGCACGCCGAGGAGTTCCCCGCCAATTGCCGGACGTTCCAGCTGTGAACTGGGCTCTGGCTCAAGACGGTCGCCATGGTACTTGGCGAGTATGAAGGTGAAGGGATGCGCCCCGGGAATACCCAGGCGGATATCAGTGGCCGTGAGTTGGTCGCCGTCCATGTCGTAGTGCAGGAATCCACGCGTAAACCAGTCCAGTCGCTGGCCTTCTGGTAATGACGTGGCGGCCCTTGCCAGGCTGGGTTCACGGGGAAAGTGTTCCACTGTAACGGGGCCGTCGCCATCGAAGAATCCGGTCACGATTTCCACCCGTTTTTCCTCACCCACAACGGTCACTCGCCACAGTACGGTATTGAACGGCATCGGCTGAACCAGCCGTGGGGCCTCTTCCAGGCCTTCCTTGGCCAGCGTGGGGCCAACCCGTTCCTGGATGATCTGTTGCGCCGTTGCGCTCCACCCCAGATAAAGCGTTGAAAGGAGCAGGCCGGCCATGATGGCGCTGGTTTGTGGCCCGCGGATGAGGAACGCCGTGACGCCGATCAGTAACGGCAGGGTATAAAGCGGGTCGATGATGAAAATGCTGCTGATGGCCACTGGTGGCCCGATGGGCCAGAACAACTGGGTTCCATAGGTGGTAAAGGCATCGAGCAGGGGGTGCGTCATAAGCACAAGCGCGGTGAGCGCAAACCAACGCCCGTAGCCGAGATGGGGGCGCCACCGGTGGAGTGCAAAAGCCAGCAATACGGACAGCGGCAGCAGGACAAACAGCGAGTGGCTGAATCCGCGGTGCTGGGTGAAGTTGGCGACCGCAGTGCCGTAATCAATGACGACGTCCAGATCGGGAAGGGTGCCGAGAGCGGCACCGACCAGCAGGGCCGAACGGCCAAGGGTTTTTCCGGCAACGGCACCGGCCAGCGAGGCGCCCAGTGCCGCCTGGGTAATCGAATCCATCGGGATAACACCTTGTCATTTAAGTCCGGCAGGTATTATGCGCGGAATCGGTTGTCGGATCACGCCCCAGATGGTCGGCAGATGGCTGTCAGGTATCACTCCCGGAAGTTTCAGATGTCAGGTCTACCCCGAGGGCATTGAGAACCGTGTCGCCGGGATAGCCGTCGGCAACGAGGCCATTTTCTGACTGGTAGCCGCGAATGGCAGAGCGCGTGTTGGGACCAAGGATGCCGTCCGGTTTTCCGGTATCAAATCCCTGCTCGTTTAACGCTTTTTGCAGGGTAAGGATGTTGTTCCGTGACAACGCTGGCATATCCTCCGGTGGCGGGTTCTGCAGTTTACCGGCACCGGCGATGCGGTCCGCCAGATGTCCAACCGCGATGGCGTAGAATTCAGAGCGGTTCCAGCCCATGATCACATTAAAATTCTTGTAGGCCAGGAATGCAGGCCCCCGGTGCCCGGCCGGGACCACCAGCGCGGCTTCGATGGGCTCGTTCGCCAGTTTATTGCCGAAGGCGTCGGTTACGCCCAGGGAGCGCCATTTTTCCAGCGGTAGTCTGCGGCCGTCCGCCAGGCTGTAATCGAACCCCTGGGGCAGAAGAACCTCCCGCCCCCAGCGGTAGTCGCCATCCCAGCCGAGATCCTGCAGAAAGTGGCCGGCTGACATCATCGCGTCCGGCAGGCTGTTCCACAGGTCGCGTTTACCATCGCCGTCGCCATCCACCGCATGGCGCAGGAAGACCGTTGGCATGAACTGCACATGCCCCATGGCGCCTGCCCAGGAGCCTTCCATCTGCTCGGCGGGTATCGCGCCCTCGTCAATGATTCTCAGGGCTGCAATCAACTGTTCGGTAAAGAATTGGCTGCGCCGTTCGTCACACGCCAGGGTGGCGAGGGAGCTGGGCACCGACATCTTGCCAAAGTAGGAGCCGAAGTTGGTTTCCAGGCCCCAGAACGCCACGAGATACGGGGCGGGCACGCCGGTTTTCCGGGTGACGCGTTCAAGCAGTTCCTCGTGTTGGTCCAGCAGCTCCCGCCCGCGGCTTACCCGGTCGGAATTGACCCGGCGGTTGAGATAGTCCGCGAAGGTGGTGGTGAATTCGGGCTGGCGGCGGTCGAGCTCTATCACTCGCTCCAGATATTCTGCGCCGGCCAGCACTTCGCCCGCCGTTTGTGATGACACACCCGCCTCGATGGCCTGGCTTTCCAGGTGTGCGATGCACTGGGGGAAACGGTTTTCCAGGTCGGCGTCAGCGGCCGCGGACGCACTGCTCAGGACGAATAATCCGCTGAGTGAAAGGTGTCGAATTGTCCGTTGGCCCTTTGATGTCCCTGTGAATATGCTCGGCACGCTAAACCTCGGTCTGGAGTGGATGTTCCTGGCTCATGGTAGCCTGTTTTTGTGGCCCTGAAACACTGTTGTTACCGGATTCCGGTGACAATTCTTTAACCTGGCGTTCCACACCGCACCGGATGTGTCGTCTTTTTGTAGTCTCGCTATTCCCCGCCATCGGCTTGTTCTATAGTTTGCAGAACGATACGACAACTTTCTGAAAGACAAAAGGTCCGAAAATGGCAACGCTGAAGGCGCTGGTGGTGGATGACGCCAGCTTTGTGAGGGATCTGGTCAAGCGAACGGTGCGTCAGCGTTTTCCAGTGATTGACACCACGGATGCCCAGAACGGCCGCAGGGCGCAATCACTGATGTCACGTACAACGTTTGACCTCATCCTCTGTGACTGGGAAATGCCGGAGATGTCGGGTCTGGAGCTGTTGCAGTGGATGCGTCAACAGCCACAGTATGAAAAAACGCCCTTTATCATGATCACCAGCCGTGGTGACAAGGATCATGTGGTTGAAGCCGTCAAGGGGGGAGTCTCTGAGTATCTGGGGAAGCCCTTCAGCCCCGAGGGCCTGAGCAATAAGATCATCAAGGTGATGGGGCGTCGCCTCAAGGACGCCATGGACCGCAGCGGGAAGTCCATGGGCGGGCCGGCGGAAGCGTTTCGCGAGTCCGCCAGCCTGCTGACCCAGAAGCGGGAAGCTGCTTCTCCGGCGCCAGCCCGTGCCGGCAAGTCGTCCACGTCCTCTGCGTCCGGGTCGACGGCCAGGCCGCCGATGAGTGTGGCGTCGGTGCGTTTTTCAGACAGCACTCTGCGCTCCGTCATCAAGGACATCACCCTCACGGAAGTGCGGGTGATCGCCAAGCGGGACCAGCAGTTTCCGGGCATTCTTGATCAGGCCGTGGTGGATATCGAAGTAGCCGAAGGGCAGGTAGCGCGGCTTAATGGTTACGTCCACCAGTTGCAGGCGGTGGACAAACGTCAGGACACGGATTTCGTGGGCGTGACTATCCGATTTGTGGACGAAGACCCGAAAAAACTGGAAGACCTGTCCCGTTTTATCGCCCGCTTCCGCAGCGGCGGTTAGCCACGAAAGCCATCTCAATCAGGATGCGGTCTCAGGGAGTCTTTCCGCCAATCGTTCCCGGGGAAAGTGGCAGATGAATTCGCTGCCGTCGCCAATCCGGCTTCGAATTTCCAGGTTGCCGTCGTGGTTGAGCAATACATGCTTGACGATCGCCAGCCCCAGGCCGGTGCCACCGGTTTCCTTGTGTCGGCTGGGGTCGGCGCGATAGAACCGCTCGGTAAGCCGTGGGATATGAACCGGGTCTATACCGATACCGGTATCTTTCACTGAAAGATGCCCGCCGTCGCGGTCCGTTTTCCAGATGATGGTGATGAGTCCACCGGCAGGTGTGTACTTCACGGCGTTGAAAATCAGGTTGGAGAAGGCGCTGCGCAGTTGGCTTTCGTCGCCCCTCAGCAGATGGCGATCGCCAATGCTGACGTTGAATTCGTGGCCCTGGTCGCCGCTGAGGGCCTTGGCGTCGTGGCAGATCTGCTGGATCATCGCCTGTAAATCCGTAACTGCATCGTTGATGGTTTGCTCGCCGGTTTCAATTCTGGAAAGCAGTATCAGGTCGGTAATCAACGCTTCCATGCGCGAGGACTGCTGCGCCATGGTGTTGATGGCGCGCCGCCACTTGGGCGGCAGGTCGTCGGCGTTGTCCACCAGGGTTTCCAGGTAGCCACTGATCACCGTCAGGGGTGTTCTCATCTCATGGGAGACGTTGCCAACGAAATCCCGTCGCATCTGTTCAAGCTGGTACAGGCGGGTCACGTCCTTGGCCACGATCAGGCGGTCGTCGTCGCCAAACAGGCTGATCTGGATTTGCAGGTGAATGTGCGGTTTTGCGGGTGAGTTTAGTTCCAATGGTTCCCGGTAGTCGCGGGAGTCGAAGTAGGCCTTGAACGCGGGGTTGCGGATCAGGTTGTGAATAAACTGCCCGCGATCCGAACTGCGACGAAAGCCCAGCAGATGCTCCGCTGAGCCGTTCCACCACTCCATCGCGCCCCGCGAGTCGGTCATGATCACACCATCCCGCATGGCATTGGTGGACTCCTGGACCCGGTTGATCTGGGCGCGAAGTTTGTCCTGTGTGCGCAGGTGGTTCTGGTGAAGCCTGTGCAGGCCGTCGAAGATGTCGCCCCAGAGACCAACACTCTGAGGGGCTTCGTCACTGCCACTGGGATTGCCAAGCCAATGGTACAGACGTTTGGCCTGGGCCAGCGTCCACCACAGGTAAGCCAGCAGCCCTGCCGTCAGCCCGTAAAGGGGCTTGCCAAAGAAAAGCCCGACGGCGGTGCAGGCTATCAGGAGCGTGATAATCCATCGCAGGTACTTTGACCAGTTGTGCTGCATTACGGCTGCCCCTGAATCAGTTCCGGGCCCTTTTCGGGGTATAGGGCGCCGGTTGTGGTTATGCTGCTCTGGTTGAGAACCGGTAGCCGGTGCCACGTACTGTCTGGATCAGGTGATCATATTGGTCGCCAAGGGCTTTGCGCAAACGGCGTATGTGAACGTCGACGGTTCGCTCTTCAACATAGACGTTCCCACCCCACACCTGGTCAAGCAGTTGGGAGCGAGTATAAACCCGTTCCTGGTGTGTCATGAAGAACTGCAGTAACCGATATTCCGTGGGGCCAATGTTCAGGGCGCCGGTTTCCGTGGTGACCCGGTGGCCGACCGGGTCCAGGGTCAGGCCATCCACTTCGATCGGAGTTTCCACGCCGGGCGGCGTGGTGCGGCGCAATACGGCTTTCAGCCTGGCCACCAGCTCCCTCGGCGAGAAGGGCTTGGTGATGTAGTCATCCGCGCCCACTTCCAGGCCCTGGATCTTGTTGTCTTCCTCAACCTTGGCCGTCAGCATGATGATGGGAATCTCAGCCGTTGCCTCTTCTTTTTTCAGGCGTCTGGCCAGTTCCACGCCGCTGGTGCCTGGCAGCATCCAGTCAAGGAGTATCAAGTCGGGCTGTTTATCAACGATCAGGGCATGCGCTTCGCGGGCATCCGCTGCCTCAAGGTAGTCGTAGTCGGCCATTTCGAGGGCCACAGCGATCATTTCGCGGATGGGTGCCTCGTCATCGACGATCAGGACAGTTTTTCCAGTCATGAGCATTAACCTGTGTCATACCGAGTATTGTTGCTGCCTCATTACAACCGGATAGTGTTACAAGTATATGACAATAGCAGGCTGTGGCCGGAACTGTTCGACTAACTGATGATCCGGTCAATCAACAAACCGGTGAAAACCGCAAAACCCGCCCAGTTATTATTGAGAAAGGCCTTGAAGCACCCGTCGCGCTCGCGGAAGCGGGCCAGGTGCTGCTGGAAGACAAACAGGCACGCCATGGCGACGAGCCCGAGGTAATAGAAAACGCCGAGCTCGGCCTGCTGGCCCACGAGGATGAGGATCAGCACCACCAGGGCCTGCAGTATTGCTATCACCGCCCGGTCGGCGTCTCCGAACAGGATGGCGGTGGATTTGATGCCAATCCGGATGTCGTCATCACGGTCCACCATGGCGTACAGGGTGTCGTAGGCAACCGTCCAGAGCACGTTGGCGGTAAACAGCAGCCAGGCCAGTTTTGTGACCTCACCGGCCTCCGCCGCCCAGGCCATGGGTATGGCCCAGGAAAAGGCGGCCCCAAGAAACAGTTGCGGCAGATGGGTGTAACGCTTCATGAACGGGTAGATGAACGCCAGTACTGCACCCCCGAACGACAGATAGAGAGTCAGCGTGTTGGTGAACAGCACCACCATAAGGAAGGCTGTCACGCAGAGGCCTGCGAACAGGGCGACAGCTTCCCAGACTTCGATGCGACCGGAGGTCAGTGGGCGGTCTTTGGTGCGTTTGACGTGTCGATCCACCTTGCGGTCGGCAAAATCGTTGATGGCGCAACCGGCGGCCCGCATCATGAACACGCCGAGGGTAAAGACGATAAAGTTGCCAACGCTGGGGAAACCGTCTGCAGCCAGCCACAGTGCCCAGTAGGTTGGCCATAGCAGGAGCAGGCTGCCGATGGGGCGATCGACCCGCAGCAGTCGGGCGTAGTCTGCAAGGCGGGCCTGGATGTGATCTGGCACGGCATTGGGCAGCATAGGTCTGGTCCGTCCGGGATGATGTTGCTGAGGCTGAGCGGGGATTATAGCCAGCGGTGAGGTTCGGTTAAAAGAGCCGCAGCGTCAGGGGCAGAGCGTGGGCAGGAAATACTCGCCGACCAAGAGGCTCCGATCACCGCTGAAAAAACGGGAGCGGCGGGCCGCCACGGGTTGATGGCGGTTAGCCCGATGGCAAAGACCGATCTCGAATGGCCCCCGTTGCCACTGTGGGTTGCTGAACAGATAGGCGCCGAGAGGGCGGCGTCCAAGGTTGCGCAGGCGGCGGCCGCGCCCTGATAGGGTTGCCAGTGGAATGATGGTACGGGCAAGCACCCAGGGGGTGTTGTCGCCGTTCAGGCAGACCTCGCGGATCCACGCGTTCTGGCGCACCGGAATGCCCAGTGTATGGGCCTCCTCCACGGTCGGACGGGCAAAACCCTCCTGAAGGATATCCACGTGAAAGTGCTCACGGCATCGGAGTTGAAGCGCCCGGGTCAGCGAGCCTTCCAGCGTCAGCCAATGGCTGAGCGGGCCATGGATGGCCGGATTTTTCAAAGCGGCTGCCGAAAAAGAGCGGTACCAGTCCGTAGCGGGGGTGGCGATGGCGTTGTCACCTTCAAGCACGCTGGGTGCGTACCGGTCAAAGTCCCTTGACGGCATAAATTCCCGGGGCGTTGCGCCAGTAACCTTTGTAATCCATGCCGTAGCCAAACAGGAAACGGTCCTCAACTTCCAGGCCGGTAAAGTCTGCCTTCAGGTTTGGTTTTGCCTTGCGATCGTGTTGTTTGTCGACCAATACGGCCGTCAGAACCTCGCTGGCGCCATGGGCGAGGCAGTAATCTGCAATGGCGCAGAGTGTCGTACCCTCGTCGAGGATGTCATCAACGATCAGTACCGTGCGGCCATTCATATTGGCTTCCGGCTGCAGTTTCCACTCCAGGATGCCACCGGTGGTTTCCTGGCGGTAGCGAGTGGCGTGAAGGTATTCCGCCTGCACGGGAAACGTCAGCCTTGGCAGCAGGTGGCCGGTGAGGATAAGGCCGCCATTCATCACACAGAACAACAGCGGGTTGGTGTCCTTGAGGCGCCCGGTGATCTCTTCTGCAAGAGACTGGATGGCAGCCTGTACCTGCTGTTCGCTCACCAGGCAGTCGGCTTCGGCCATTACCTGATTCAGTTCGGCGACGGTGTCGGTCATAGCACTGGGGTCCTATCGTAAAACGGCCGATTATACCGGAGGAGGCACGCTGAAGGGAGGGGCGTTTCCCGGTTCGCGTGGTGGAGATTCTGGCGATTGGCAGAAAACCCGTTGAATAGCCGTCGGCGACGGCATTGGTCAATGCCGCAGCGGTGGGTATGATGGTTTCCCGGTGTGAATGATGCCAACTCGGTGCATGAAAGACTTGCGCGCATAATTGTCTGACAATTATCATCGCGCCCCAATGAGTTTCGGAGGAATGACATGAAGAAGTGGCAGTGCGTTGTCTGTGGATTTATTTACGATGAGGCGGAAGGCTGGCCGGAAGACGGTATTGAGCCCGGAACCGCCTGGGAAGACGTACCGGAAGATTGGGAGTGCCCGGACTGCGGCGTGGGTAAGGAAGACTTCGAGATGATTGAAATCGGCTGACACGCCGGTACCGCTGAACAGGTTTGGAGAGCAGTAATGAGCGCAGACGCCCCTATCGTGATTGTGGGTACCGGATTGTCAGGCTATTCGCTGGCTAAGGAAATCCGTAAGCAGGACAAGGACACACCAATCGTCATGGTAACGGCGGACGATGGCTATAGTTACTCCAAGCCCATGCTTTCCACTGGCTTTACCAAGGGCAAAGAGGCCGATGAACTGGCGCAGGCGTCGGCGGAGGCAATGGTGGAGCAACTGAACCTTCAGCTGCGTACTTACACCACCGTGACCGGCATTGATCCGGATGCCCACGAACTTGTGCTGGGGGACGAACGGCTAGGATACAGCAAACTGGTGTTGGCCTGGGGTGCCGATGTGATTCGCCTGTCCATTGCCGGTGACGGCCATGAGCGTGTCTTTTCCATCAACGACCTTATGGACTACCGTGCTTTTCGCAAAGCTCTGAAGGGCAAGAAGCGGGTGGCCATCATGGGTGCGGGCCTGATCGGTTGTGAGTTTGCCAACGACCTTCGCAACGGCGATGTCGACGTGGATGTGATTGCTCCTTCTGATGCCCTGATGCCGGGACTTTTACCACCGGCCGCTGCGGCAGCGGTGCGCGATGGACTGGAAGGGTTGGGCGTCCGTTTTCATCTGGAAACGGTGGTGGAACATATTGCCAATAGCGGGGATGGTGTTCGCCTGACCCTGGCCAATGGTGAGGAACTGGAGTCCGACCTGGTTATTTCCGCGGTCGGGCTGCGTCCACGCACGGAGCTGGCTGCTGCAGCGGGTCTGGAGACCCAGCGTGGCATTGTGGTCAACCGCGCCCTGGAGACATCGGTGCCCGACGTCTACGCACTGGGTGACTGCGCTGAAGTCGACGGTCACGTGCTGCTGTATGTGCTGCCGCTGATGGCGTGCGCCCGTGCGTTGGCAAAGACGCTGGTGAGTGAACGCACGGAAGTGAAGTACGGCACCATGCCGGTCATGGTCAAGACCCCCTGTTGCCCAACGGCGGTGTGTCCGCCCCCGGCGAATGCGTCGGGCAGCTGGGAAGTGGATGCGGACGGTCAGGACGTCCGTGCCCTGTTCAAGAGTGAGTCTGGCGAGGTTCTGGGCTTTGCGGTAACCGGTGGTTATGCGATGGAAAAGCAGGCCCTGTCGAAGGAAGTGCCTCCGATTCATGACTGATGGGCGATATCAGGATTGCGAAAATCCCCGGCTTGCGGTAGAAACTCATTCGTGAGCTAACGATATTGACAGGAGCTGGCATGCTTGAAGTAACCAGAAAACTGGTGGATCTGCTGGATCTTTCCCCCATCGGTGACGACCATTTCCAGGGGGACAGTGAAGATCTCGGCTTTCCCAACGTGTTTGGCGGCCAGGTTCTGGGGCAGGCGCTGATGGCCGCCAGCCGCACGGTGGAAGGTCGCCTGCCACACTCGCTCCATGCCTACTTCCTGCGCCCCGGCAATCACAGCATGCCCATCGATTACGAGGTCCAGCGGGTTCGGGACGGTGGCAGTTTTTCCGTCCGACGGGTGATTGCACGTCAGGGTGACAAGGAGATCCTGACCGGCTCCATGTCATTCCAGGTGGCCGAGGAAGGCTTCGAACATCAGCTCGACATGCCCTCGGCACCGGATCCGGACGACCTTAAGTCCGAGCAGGAGTACGGCGAACTGCTGGCCCCCCATGTCCCCGAACATCTCCGCGACACACTGACCCGGGATCGCCCCATCGAAATCCGGCCTGTAGACCCGGTCAACCCATTGAAGCCGGAACCGCGTCCGCCATACCGGCAGAGCTGGTTGCGTACCCAGGGGCACCTGCCGGATGACCCGGTGTTGCACCGTTGCCTGCTGACTTACGCATCAGACTTTTCTTTCCTGGGGACGTCACTGAACCCCCATGGCGTGTCGTTTATGAACAGGAAGATGCAGGTCGCGAGCCTGGATCATTCCATCTGGTTTCATCGTGAGTTCCGTATGGACGAGTGGTTGCTCTACGACAAGGACAGCCCCAGCGCTTCTGGCGGCCGCGGCTTTAATCGCGGCAACTTTTTCGACCGCCAGGGCCGGCTGGTGGCATCAACCACCCAGGAAGCCCTCATCCGTGAGCGGGGATAGGTCAGCGGAGATAGTTAGCCAAGCTTGCGGTTTCTTTCATGATGCTTGTAGTCGCCCAGCCAAACGATGATGTCGTCGAACGGCAGTGGTGGCGTCAGAATATAGCCCTGGATCATGTCGCAGCCCATCCTTTCCAACAGTTCCATCGTCTCTGCGCTTTCCACGCCCTCGGCCACAACGGCGTAACCCAGGCTGTGGCACATTTCGATCGTGGTCTGAACGATGACGCGGTCACCAGCCTGGGAAGCCAGGTCAGTAATCAGTGAGCGGTCGATCTTGATCTCGCTGGCGGGCAATCGCTTGATATACGACAGCGAAGAGTAGCCGGAGCCAAAGTCGTCAATGGACAGCGGGATACCTGTGGTGTGAAGGGAATCGAGAGCGCGCAGTGAGTTGACCGGATCCTGCATCATTGAGGTCTCGGTGACTTCCAGGATGATGGCTCCGCGATGCGTGTGATGACTGCCCATCAGGCGCTGGACGTGCAGCGGGAAGTCCGGTTCCCGCAGATTATTGGGGGAGATGTTCACCGAGATATTGAGCGGGTAGCCGTTCTCCAGCAATTGCCCTCTCAGTGCCAGTGACTGTTCCAGTACCCAGCGTGTCAGTGGTTTGATCAGTCCGGTCTGCTCGGCCAGGGCAATCAGCTCGTCGGCGGGTATGGGCTTTTTCCGGCCGGGCCAGCGAATCAGCGCTTCAAGGCCGACCACCTCCCTGGTTCTCAGTGACAGCTTTGGCTGCAGGTATAGGGCAAGTTCACCGTGTTGAAGGGCCTGTTGCAGCTCGGGCACCAGGGTAAGGCGGTCCGCGCTGTAGGAGTCCCGCGAAGGCTGATAATAGGCCAGCCCACGGTCTCGGGCGTCGTCCGAGCCCTGCGCAATAAAGGCGCGCCGGATCAGGGTACTGGTGTCGGTGGCGTGATCCGGATAGATTGCCGAGCCTGTTCGGGGGTCCAATGGTAATTGCATACCCAGGTAATCCAGCGGTTTCCGGATTTCCTCTAGGGCACGAACAATGGCACGGGGTGTTTCCGAAATAACATCTGCTTCCACGACAAATCCGAAGGTGGCCGACTCCAGTGAGGCCAGATAGAAACTTCTTCGATCATTGGTCTCAACCGCACAGATACCGGGCAATTCGCCGACGATGCTGTTGAAACGCCGGGCGGCAAGTTCGAGCAACCGGTCGGTATTGCGATGCCCCAGGGTTTTGGTGATGGCTGGAAGGTTGCTTAGGTGGATCACCGCGATGGATAAACGTTTGTCCGGCTCCCGGTTGATCAGTTCGTTGATGGTCATTTCCAGGCAGGCGCGATTTGGCAGGCCCGTTAACGGGTTGTGGAGAGCCTGCTCAATCAGTCGCAGCTCTGCAGAGCGCCGTGCCGCCATGGCGGTAATCTCGGCTTCGCGAGCGCGAACCTTGTCTTCTCGTTCCTGGTAGAGCCGGGCGGCCAGGGCAATGGTCAACAGGACGGCTTCGAGCGCGGAGCCAATTTCGATGCCGTAGGCCGTGATGAAGCTGTTGGGCACGAAACCGTACTTATTGGCTGCGGTGATGGCGCTGCCCAGGGTGAGCAGACCCCAGGCTATGGTGTAGTAGCCGGCCTGGGGTTTGCGCCGAATCCATTGTATGGGCCCCATGACGGTCAACAGCAGGCAACTGGGGATCGCCAGGGCAACCGTGAGCCGGCTGGCAACGCTGTAGTCGGTAACGAACGTTGTCACCGCCACCACGACGTTCACCAACACCGTATACCACACAAGTTTGTCCATGCGTGGGCTGGTGACTCGCAGGTTGAGGAAGGCGCGGGAGAATAACAGTGTGAATATCAACGCCACCGGCACGGTGAGAACCATGGTCTGGTTGTGCAGCCAGGGAGACTCTGGCCACAGCAATTGGTAGGTGCTGCCGTTCAGGCTGCCAATAAACATCAGATAGCTGAGGGTAGAGAGCACGTACAGCAGGTACATGCGCTCCCGCAGGGCCAGGAAGATAAACAGGTTGAAAACGATCACCATGATCAGGATGCCGTAGTAGATCGCGTGCATCTGGTCTTCGATGGACGTGGCTTCGAAGTAGGTTCGAGGGTCCCACAGCCTGACGGGGATCTGCATGGCGCCCTGAGTCCGGATACGCAAAAACGCCTGGTATTCGCTCTGCGGATCGGTTTCGAAGGAAAACAGAAAATTGCGGTGTTGAATCTGGCGCTGTGCGAAGGGAAGATGATCGCCCGTTGAGACGCGTTGCCTGACGACGCCGTTTTCTATCAGGTAGAAGGTGATGTCGTCGAGCTGGGGATAACGTATCTCCAGTAGCTTACGGTCACTGGGTATGGCGGATAAAGGAACCCGGAGCCACACGGTGTCGCGAATGTAGCCGAAGTTGGGGCTTTCGCCTTCCAGTGACTGCCATCGGTCGGAAGCAAGGGCTTCCCTGAGATCCATCTGTTCCGAAGGTGCCACCCGGATGTAGTCCATATCCGGTTCTGCAAAGCCGGGCGAAGCCGCATTTGCCTGGGTTCCGAAAGCCATCATGATCAATGCGCCCGCCAGGGCGAAAAACTGAGCAATATGGCGCACGTAGTACCGATCTTGTTGTGATTGTCTGGCTCAGTATGGCGTTATCTGCCGGGGGGCTCAAGGCCGATGTTGCCGGTTTTCGAACGTCACTTGTGTCAGGTGTTACAGCTGTTCAAGCCACTCCCGTACCCAGGGAACGGCTTCCATCTCCGGCTCGGTGGTTTCCAGGGCATCAATCCTCAAGGTATCACCCACTTTCCGGGCCGAAGTTTCGTATAAAGCCTCTTCCATCAGCTCACCGGCACCACAAAAGGTGTCACCGTAGGAGCTGTCACCAAGCACAATGACCCCAAATGGACGTGCCGGTTGCTGGGGCAGTTGCTCGCGCAGTCGAAGGTAGAACGGCAGCAGATTGGGGGGAAGCTCTCCCTGGCCGGTGGTTGATGTGCACACCAGCAGCGGTTCGTCATTCCCGTTGATGTCCTCCAGGCCGGGTTCCTCAAGGACTGTGATCCGGTGCCCTTCCGGTTCCAGGGTTTTCTTCAGGGTACGTGCCGTCAGCAGGGCGCCACCATAAACGCTGCCGACCAGAATCCGGATTGAAGCCATGAATGGTCCTGTTGATTCGTAACAACAGCCATCCCTTGACGGCTGTCTGTGTTGGGGCCCGATAATAGCCGGTGATGCGGTAACGCTCAAGATCCGGCTCCGGAGGGGCTGGTTTCCCTGGGGGAGGTTCGTACTCTGGGAGCAACGCGATTGCGCCCGTCTTCCTTGGCGTTATAGAGGTGGACGTCAGCCTGTTTCAGCAAATCGTCCACCGAGCCGGTCTTGGCGATGGAGCAGATGCCGGCGCTGATGGTGACGGGCATGTGTTGGCCGGCGAAGGAGAACTCGGCACTGGCGACCTTGGAGCGTAGTCGTTCAGCGAGGGTGAGAGCCTGTAGCAGTGAGGTGTCCGGCAACAGGATCAGGAACTCCTCTCCGCCCCAGCGTGCGGCCACATCCGCTTGGCGGATAACGGTTTGCATCAATTCCGAGAAAGTCCGCAGTACGTGATCGCCGGCATCGTGTCCGTAGTCGTCGTTGATGCGCTTGAAGAGATCCAGGTCGATCAGAACGATGGAAAAATGGTGGCCTGAACGCCGGTACCTTGAATACTCCTCGTTCAGTCGATGCTGCATGTCCCTGCGGTTGGACAGGCCAGTCAGTTCGTCTGTGCGGGCCGCGTGTTGGTGGGTGCGGGCCATATCCATCAACTCATTGCGTGCCTTCAGGCGACTGGCTTCCAGCACGAAACAGAAAATGGATTCGAACGTCAGCGTGGCGAAAAAACGGATTTTGAAGTCTGTGCTGTATTCGGCGGTCACCAACGGTAGTTCAGGGAACTGGAAAACCACAACCGCCATCAGGCAGCAGAATAACAATACCGCTGTGCCGGTTTTCAGATCGGTCAGGTAGAACAGCAGCGGCGGGAACACGTAGAACCAGAGCGGGCCGGTGTTGCTCTCGCCACCGGTGATGATCAGGTATCCGAACAGCAGGCCGACAATGGAGATCATGCCAACCTTCTGATGGCGGCGGTTGCGGGAACGGGCAAAGGACAGCATGTTCATTGCCACCAGTCCCGCAAAGAACCAGAGCGAGAAGGCGTGGTGAGTGTGGGTTGCAAACCACGCCTTGGCGCCAATGCCCAGCAGGAAGAGGATGGCCATGGCCGAAAGGCCAGTCAGCAGGCGGGAGACGCGCTCTTCCTCGCCTTCGTCGGCTACTAGTTGGCTGGTATCGGGGAGTCTGGTCATGACACTTTTTGTTGTTGTCGATTTGTTGTTGGTGCTTTGCCCGGACTGCGTGAGCCGGGATAGTGACTCAGATTAGTCGAAGCGGGAAATCTGTACAGCGACTTTGGTCAAGCAATCACCATTATGACCGTTATGTTTCAATTTCATGGCAAAAAATTTATAGTTGCCGCCGTAAGTACTGTGAAACTGTAGCTTCCCGTATTCCTCCCTGTTGCGAGACCTGACGTATTATGGCCGGCAAAAACGGATTCCTCGATACTCTCCTGACCAGCCCATCGACCGAACGTTATCGTGTTGGCTTCAGCTTCCTGTTCCTGCTCTGCATATTTTTAGCCGTGGGACAGATCAGCGACGGCATGCCCAACAACATGCTGCTGATGGCAGCCGCGGTCATCGGTGGCTACATGGCCATCAATATCGGCGCGAACGACGTCGCCAACAACGTCGGCCCGGCGGTGGGGTCCGGGGCGCTGTCGCTGGGTGGCGCGGTCCTGATCGCCGCCGTTTTTGAGGCCGGCGGTGCCATCATCGCCGGTGGTGACGTGGTTTCTACCATCAAAGGGGGCATCATTGCCGCTGAAAGGCTCGATGATGTCAGCGCCTTCGTGTGGCTGATGACAGCCGCACTTCTTGCCGGCGCCCTGTGGCTGAACCTGGCCACCTGGATGGGGGCTCCGGTGTCCACTACCCACTCCATTGTCGGGGGCGTGCTTGGGGCCGGGATTGCGGCCGGCGGTTGGGGCATTGCTGACTGGGCCGTCATGGCCAAGATCGTTGCCAGTTGGGTGATTTCCCCCGTAATGGGTGGCGTGCTGGCAGCGCTGTTCCTGTATGCCATCAAGAAGACCGTGCTGTATCGCAAGAACGTGGTGCCGGCGGCAAGAACCTTCGTGCCCTGGCTGGTGGCGATCATGGCCTGGGCCTTCGGCACCTATTTGATGGTGAAGGGGGTCAAGAAGGTCGTTGAAGTAGACTTCCTGGGGGCTTCTCTGGTTGGTCTGGGGCTCGCCGCGGTCATTTTCTTCCTGATGCGGGTTCTGGTCGGCCGCCGTGCTGCAACCATGGAAAACAGCTCTGCCGGAGTGAATACCCTGTTTACCTGGCCGCTTATATTCGCCGCGGCATTACTCAGTTTTGCCCATGGGGCGAACGATGTGGCCAATGCCATCGGCCCGCTGGCGGCCATTAACGATGCACTGTCGGCTGGTGCAGTGGTCACCGCAGCGTCCATTCCTTTGTGGGTAATGCTGGTTGGTGCCCTTGGTCTGGCCGTTGGTCTGATGCTGTTCGGCCCACGCCTGATCAAGACCGTGGGGACTGAGATCACTGAACTGGATAAAACCCGGGCGTTCTGTATCGCCCTGTCGGCGGCGCTTACCGTCATCATCGCCTCCCAGTTGGGGCTCCCGGTCAGTTCCACCCACATTGCCATCGGTGGTGTGTTTGGTGTTGGTTTCCTGAGGGAGTATCTGAAGTCAAACTACGCCACCCAGCTCCACAACATCATGGACAGCCATGAGGAAGAGGAGCGTGAGCGTCTGCGCCCGTTCCTGGAAGATTTCCGTAACGCCTCGGTTGAGCAGATGGAAAACCTGCTCCAACAGGCCAAGAAAAAGAAACAGGTACCGCTCTCCAAGAAGGAGCGCAAACGCCTTAAAAAGATCTACCGCGAGGAGATGGTCAAGCGTTCGCACCTGACTCGTATCGTTGCTGCCTGGATCATTACGGTGCCCGCGTCGGCCTGCATGGCGGCCGTTCTGTTCTTCACCCTGCGCGGGCTGATGCTGTAAGGGATTGTCGCGCTGGTTGTCAGGTGCCTGTTTGGCCCATACTATTCTTCAATACGGGAGGCGTTTGCCTCCCAATAAGTTGCCACTCTGTCCGGGGATTGATTCATGAGTTCAGCAGAAGAAAGCCGTCAGGCGAAGGTCATTGACGAGCTCAGGGTGTTTATCAAGAAGGTCCTCAGTGATCCGACCATTGCGGTGAAATCGGTGGAAATTGCCCGCAAATATCGCAATCAGCCCAATGCCAATGAGTTGATTGCCCGTGAGATCAGCGCCAACACAACGATCCGTATTCCGGAGAGCTGGAGTCGGGCGGATCACATGTTTCTCGATATCCTGGACGAAGTCCTGGATGACGAAGAGGCGCTTTACTGATCTTTGTCAGGCCTGCCGAACGCCGGGCTGATGCTGCTTCAACACGGCATCGGCCATCTGGTCCAGGATGGTGATTTCGTCCTGGATGCCCTCGTCCGATGACAAATCCCGCTGTTCCTTCAGTATGTCCGCGAGGATTTCTTTCGTGGTCAACGGGTTGGCCAATACCACCCGGAACACGATGCAGGGGAAGTGATAATAACGCGACGGTTCGAGCCGGGTACGGGAAACGAAGGCTTTACCCCGTTCACGTTGGGTTTTCTGAATGAACTTGGTGATGCGGTTCAGGCAGGTGTTGAGCCGTTCGGCCTGTAGCGAGTCCGCGATTGCCAGTGCCTGCTGCACTTTCTCCGGGCAATAGCGATAAGTCAGGATATTGAGCTCGGGTTTGGTGATGAGCTCGAAATCCGTTTCTGCGTTGATCATTTCCGCAAAGGTTTGTGCCTTGTCGATGCCCTGGTCGATGAGGATCTCATAGCCTTCCCGCGCCAGGATTCTCAACCCCGACTGGATCAGCATTGACATGCCCGGCCGCGAACCTTCCAGGGTGGTACTGCCCAGATCCCGCGAGCCTTTACGGATAATGTACTGGGCGTGATGCTCGACAGCGCTTGCCAGGCCCGGGTCGCGGAACACCACCAGCCCAGCCCCCATGGGAACATAAAGTTGCTTGTGGGCGTCGAAGGTCACCGAGTCGGCCTTTTCGATGCCCCTGAGCAGGTGCCTGTGGGTGCGGGAAAACAGTGTCGGCCCACCCCAGGCCGCGTCCACATGAAAATGGGCGTTGAACTCCCGGGCGATGTCTGCCATGGCGTCCAGCGGGTCGACGTTGCCGGTCTCGGTGGTGCCGGCAATGCCGCAGATGGCCATGACTCGGATTTTCTGGCGGTGCAGCTCCAGGCATTTCTCCCGCAGTGCATCGGTGTTGATGCGGTTGTCGTCATCGGTGTCGACAGGCACCAGGAAGTCCCGGCCCAGACCCAGTACATCGGCGGCTTTGCGCAGTGAGTAGTGGCCGCGGCGGGAGACCAGAATGGCGGCACCCTCGCAGCCGTAATAGCGTAGTGCCCGGAACAGGCCTTCCTGATGGATGCCGCGAAAGCTGCCTTCGGCGGGGAACGCGTTGTTGCGTGCCACCCAGAGTGCGGTCAGGTTGGCCACGGTGCCGCCGGAGCACATGGCACCGAGGGCGTAGCGGGGATCGTGCATCCACTTGCGGTAGAAGGCACCGTCCTGCTCGTACACCAGTCGGTGGATCATGCCCAGTACCTGGCGCTCCATGGGTGTGAAGGCCTTGGAGGTTTCGGTTTTGACCAGGTTCTGGTTGAGGGCAATCATGATCTTGGACAGCGGCAGCATGAAATAGGGCAGTGCCGAGGTCATGTGGCCGATAAAGCTGGGAGACGCCGTGTGTACCGAGTTGGCCACCAGCTTGTCGAGCAGGAACTGGGCCTGTTCGGAGACGAAGATGGGCTTTTCCGGAATGGCGTAGTCCGAGAAGTCTTTCTCGACTTCGGAAAGATCCCGCTCGACCGCAACGATGTGTTCCTGGAGGAATCCGGCAAGGTTGCGGGATATGTTCTGGTCAATCCTGCTCAAGGTGGATTCAGGCGCCTCGGGCACGGTGAATACACGATACATGGCCTCTACCGAGGCCTGGGCGGATTTTTTCTTTCCGGTCATAGGTGCCACACACTATCAGTGGTCATTCGCAAAGCCTGTCCCGGGCGTTCCGTTCTCCCTGAGGGGGCGTAGTATACGGTGTCGTGAAACCATACGCTACAGCATGGGCCCTGCATGGCGGGAGGGTCAAAGTATCTCTCGGTGTACGTCCAGTATGGCAGCGTCGATGCGTTCCTGTATGGCTTTTTCAATCTGGTCGAGGCGCTGGGCGATCTGTTGCGATGAGCCTCCGAGGGCGGCGATGGTCCAGGTGGCGCAGTCGAGGGCGTCCTGGTCGGCGGTTTCGGCGACGGCCAGGTCGGGTTCTTTGCCCCAGACGGCTTTCAGGGCGGTGAAGACTTTGCGTTTGGCTTTGAGGTCTTCGCAGCCGTAGAGCTGGAAGTGCAGGGTCAGGATGCCCACGTGGGGCGTGATGACTGTTTGCTGGGGCGTATTGCCCTCTTTTAGCAGCCTTCTTAGAGCTTCAGACATAGGTGTTCCGATTTTGGTGCTGGAACTGGAGGCGATGGGCTTTCCAAAACACGCTCCTGCGGCACGTCCATGTGACGCTTGGGCTTCGCCATCCATGGCTCCGCACAGTTTTGGAAAGCCCATCGCCTCCAGTCCGCGAACCTTTCAGGTGGAGTCCGCTTCGCCAGACAGTATGTATTGTCCAGCAGTCTGTTTTCTAGCCTACTACAGGCGTCGCCCGTTTGATAATGGCGGCCGGATCGGTGCCGGAGGGCAGGTTGCCGTAGTTCAGGCCGCCGTTGTGTTCCAGGCGGGAGGCGCAGAAGGCGTCGGCGACCGCAGGGTCGGAGTTTCTCAGCAGCAGTGACGACTGCATCAACAGGGCCAGGCGATCCACCAGGTTGCGGGCGCGGTATTCGAAGTCGCTGATGTCGGCGAAGTCGTTTTGCAACTGGGCCAGGAAGCGGTCGAAGCGGGCGTCGGCGCCGCGGGCTTCGGCGGCTTCGCTGAAGAAGGCGTCGAGGGTGTCTGGTTCTTTCTGCAGTGCGCGCAGGGTGTCCAGGCACTGGACGTTGCCGCTGCCTTCCCAGATGGCGTTGACTGGGGATTCCCGCAGCAGTCGGGGCATGATGCAGTCTTCCATCACGCCGCTGCCGCCGATGCATTCCATGGCTTCGTAGGCGTGGTTGGGGGTGCGTTTGCAGATCCAGTACTTGCCAACCGGAGTGGCCAGTCGTGCCAGCAGGCGCTCGTGCTCCAGATGTTGGCTGTCCAGGGATTTTGCGATTCGCATGGTGTAGGCCAGGGCGGCTTCGCTTTCCAGTGCAAGATCGGCGAGGACGTTCTGCATCAGCGGCTGTTCGCTGAGTCGCCCACCGAAGGCGCTGCGGTGGCGGCAATGGTGGGACGACTGGGCCAGTGCCTGGCGCATGCCGGCGGAGCTGCCGATCATGCAGTCGAAGCGGGTCATGGCGACCATTTCAATGATCGTCGGTACACCTCTGCCTTCCTCGCCCACCATCCACGCCAGGGCGCCGCGCAGTTCGGCTTCGCTGGAGGCGTTGGCGACGTTGCCCATCTTGTTCTTCAGGCGCTGGATCTGCCAGGGGTTCTTGCTGCCGTCCGGCCGCCAGCGTGGCATCAGGAAGCAGGACAGGCCGCTTCTGGTCTGGGCAAGCACCAGGAAGGCGTCGCACATGGGGGCAGATACAAACCATTTGTGGCCGACCAGTTCATAGGCCTGCCCCGGGCCTTCTACACCGATGGCGTAAGCACGAGTCGTGTTGGCCCGGACGTCGCTGCCACCCTGTTTTTCCGTCATTGCCATGCCGATGGTGACGGATTGTTTTTCGCTGTCCGGCAGGTTTCGGGGGTCGTAGCTATTGGCGAGGATTTTGTTTTCCCAGGCCGCGGCCAGTTCCGGTTGTTTGCGGATTGATGGAACGGCGGCAAAGGTCATGGTAATGGGGCAGCAGTGGGCGGCCTCAATTTGGGAGTGCATGTAGTACTTGGCCGTTCTCGCGACATGGGCACCTGCGCCGGGATTGGTCCACGGGCTGCTGTGGAGGCCGTTTTCCATCGCTGTGGACATCAGTTGGTGGTAGGCGGGGTGGAAGTCCACCTGATCCGTGCGATGGCCAAAGCGATCATGGGTATTGAACGCCGGTTTGTTCTCGTTGGCATGGAAGCCGAGCGCGATGGTGTCCGCCGCGCCGGCGAAAGCACCAAACTGCTTAAGGTCGCTGGTCGCTGCTGCGGCGCCCTCCCGGGCGACCGCCTCCTGCAGGGCCTTGTCCTGTTCGAAGAGGTTGTAATCCTCCAGAGCAGGTGGCTGATTGAAGACCTCGTGGGTAACCGCCAGGTAGCGGTCGTCACTGGAGGGAGTTGCGGTTTCCTGCTGCAGGGGCTGGCGGGCCTTCATGTTTATCTCCTGGTGCCAGTCAACCCCTGCATGCAAAAGCAAATGATGGAGTTGACCAGCGGATCGTGGTCGTTGGTCTCTGCCTGCTCCGTGGTATCAGCCTGTGCCGGGGACAGAGGCCCCACAAGGCTTTCGGCAATGGCACCTACAAGGCAGGTACTGCTTTGCCTGGCATCCTGATCCGGGAGGCAGCCCTCCTTGATGCCGTCCCGGATGGCCTGCTCGAAAAGTTGAGCGTAGGCGCGGCGGAACTTGAGGCGCTCTTCCTCAACTTTCGGGTCTACCGGCTCTGCGATCAGCGACCAGGCCATCACCGGGCCTCTCAGGGCTCTCTCCGCAAACTGGCGAAGGGCCACTTCCAGACGGGAAACGGCGTTATCTTCGGCGGCCAGTGCCTCAGCGACTTTGTCGACTTCCCGTTGTGTCGCAATCCTGAAGATCTCTGCAAACAGGTCTTCTTTGGACTCAAAGTGTCGGTAGATGGTTCCCGTAGCAACGCCGGCGCACGCTGCGATGCGCGTTATCTGGGCGCTGCGGAAGCCGCCGTCGGCAACGCATCCGTATGTGCATTCGATAATGCGCTTACGGGCCTCTGCCTTGCGATTGCGCATCTTTTCCGTTTCCCGATATGCCATGCGGGTTCCTTATAAGTAGTGAATCATTATTCATTCTTTGTGTCAATCAATAGACCAGTATAGCTTGGTTCATATTATTCTTTAAAAACAATATCGTGGAGTTGTTTACAAAAATTTACAAAAAAACCGTTGTCAGTAAATAGCGTTGCAACTGAAAGCGGATTATAAAGACGCCAAGGCAGGTAGTAAGACGCATCCGCCGAGATGGGGCGGCCGTGCCATAACAGGCTTGGCGCGCTCGTTGTACTGTTTTCGTTGATGGAGAAAATCATGAGTGAATTCGACGAAAGCAATCTGGAGCAATCCGGTAGCTGGACACATGACAGCGACGATACACATTCCATTGCCGGCCGTGCGCGAATCCGCGCTCAGCTTCAGCAGGATATTGAATCGTTTCTGAGCCAGGGCGGCAGAATTCAGGAAGTGGATACAGCATTCCGTTCGGACCCTTCCCGCAAGGTGGATGTCGGTTTCAATAATCGCTCCCTCTGAATTCATGAGGCCGCAGCCTCTGAGGCTGCGGCCTGTTTGCGTTCGTGGCTTACGGTTGTTTTGACGCCGGTCTCACCGCTGTATCCCGTATTCCTCTATGCTGCGTTCTGCAGGATAGCGTGTTCCGTGCACCATGACCGTTACTCACCCCACATTCGACCCTTAAACAGGCCGCGTTCATGAGAGGATTCCTTCGTTTTGCAACCACGGCGCTTGTCGTCATGGCGCTGATCGCGGCGGGCATGGTCATTTTCTTTGGTGATACCCCGACCCCCTCTCAGGAGACAGTTGATACAACCGCCGACACAGAAAGCGGCGTTGTGCCAAAGTCGGATTCCACGACCGGACGTAGGGCGCCGTCAAAACTTGTAGGCGAAACTGCGGTTGCGGTGCCGGATACAATGCCAGCGTCGTTGGCGGGAACCAGCGTGCCCGGTGGCTGGGCCGAAACCGATGCTAATGGCTCCCTGGTCCCCACGCCGCAGTTGCGCCAGTTGTTTGAATATTACCTGGCGGCTCTGGGCGAGGAGACGTTACCCCAACTGGTTGCCCGGATAGAGCAGGCGTTGGCCCGGCTTGAAGAGCCGGCCCGATCGGAAGCTCTCGACACTTTGGGGGACTATCTGGACTACAAGCTGGCGTTGGGCGACCTGGAAGCCACTTATGGTCATGACGCCACGACGAATGCAGAGGACATGCAGCGGCGAATGGCAGAAATACGCGCCCTGCGACGCACCTGGATGGATGCGCAAACCGCCGACGCCTTTTTTGCAACGGACGAGGCCGTAGACCAGTTCCAGGTTGAGCAACTGCGTATCCGAACCGATCCGTCTCTGTCTGAAAAGGAGCGGGAGCAGGCGCTGGCAGAAGCCGAGAAGGCACTCCCGGAACCGCTTCGTCAGGCACGCCGGGAAACCCGCAAATTCGCCGACTATCAGCGTGCGCAGTCGGAATTCGCGGATGATCCCGACGCCTTGCGCGCCTGGAGGGAGGAACGTTTTGGTGCCGAGGCTGCCCGTGAGCTGGAGAAGGTGGAAGCCGAACAAAAGGTATGGGAAGCCAAGTGGCAAGCCTATAGCCAGGACCTGGCGGAGCTTGACGACATGGGGCTTGCCGGCCCGGAGCGCAAAGCCGCCATTGACACGCTCAGGGATGATTATTTTGAGGGCGCTGAAAAGCTGCGTGCCGAGGCCCTGGATTCCATCCGGTAACAGTCCTTTCATCTGAACGTAGTAGCCTGATGGTGTGGCTCGGCTGTAGGCCCTGCCACCGCCGCTTATGGGCGTGTATGATGGGGCGGTAGCCCCATTTTCCACAGGAGGTATTCCGTGAGCTTTTCGGCCAATCGCATGTTCCCAGCCACTCGTCTGCGTCGTAACCGGGTTGACGGTTTTTCCCGGCGTCTGGTTCGGGAGAATCAGCTCAGTGCCGACAACCTGATTTTTCCGGTGTTCGTACTGGAAGGCGAGGGTCAGCGGGAGGCGGTACCCTCCATGCCCGGCGTCGAGCGCCTGAGCGTTGATCTTCTGGTGGAACAGGCGGCGGAACTGGTGGCGCTTGGGATTCCGGCCGTGGCGCTGTTTCCCGTGGTGCCTGCGGAGCACAAGAACCTGTCCGGATCTGGCGCGTGGGATTCCGATGGTCTGGCCCAGCGTGCGGTGCGTGCGCTGAAGGACGCCTACCCTGAGTTGGGTGTTATTACCGATGTGGCACTGGACCCATTCACCACCCATGGCCAGGACGGCATTATCGACAACGACGGCTATGTGCTGAACGACGTGACCGTGGAAGCGCTGGTTAATCAGGCGTTGTCCCATGCCGACGCGGGTGCGGATATTGTGGCGCCGTCTGACATGATGGACGGCCGGGTCGCTGCCATCCGCGACGCCCTGGAGTCCGCTGGCTATGTGAACACGCGTATTCTGGCCTATTCTGCCAAGTATGCTTCCAGTTATTACGGGCCGTTCCGCGATGCGGTCGGCTCAGCGGGCAACCTGGGCAAGGGCAACAAGGCCACCTATCAGATGGACCCGGCCAATAGTGATGAGGCGCTCCAGGAAGTGGCGATGGACATCGCCGAGGGTGCCGACATGGTGATGATCAAACCCGGCATGCCGTATCTGGATATCGTTCACCGGGTAAAACAGGAACTGCAGGTGCCAACGTTCGTCTATCAGGTCAGTGGCGAGTATGCCATGCACATGGCCGCTGCCGAGAACGGATGGCTGGATGGCGACGCCGTGATGATGGAGAGCCTTATGGCCATGCGCCGTGCCGGTGCAGACGCCATCCTTACCTATTTTGCCGTCAGGGCTGCACGGCTGATGCATGATAACCGCACCTGACAGGTTACAGTCAACAGCAGGGTGCCTTAAGGTCTCTGATAAATGGAAGCAGTAAGCAATGACTACTGAATCTGCAAACAAGCTAAAGGCTGTCGATGTTCCGGACGTGCCGGCTCCCGTGGAAGCACCATCCCCCGGCGTGGAAGTTGATGTCGCCGCCCAGGAAAACTATTTCAACCGCGAACTGAGCCAGCTTCAGTTCAACTACCGGGTGCTCAAACAGGCTCTGGATACCACGCATCCCTTGATTAACCGGCTGATGTTCTGCTGCATTTTCAGCAGCAACATGGACGAGTTCTTCGAGATCCGGGTGGCGGGCCTGCGCCAGCAGATCAAGTATGGCCGTGAAACCCTGGGCTCCGACGGCATGATGCCGGAGCAGGTGTTGGGCGAAATCAGCCGGGTGGCCCATGAGTACATCCGGGAACAGTACGACATCCTGAACAACGTGCTGATCCCCGAGATGGAGCAGGAAAACATTCACTTCGTCCGGCGTCGTGAATGGACGGAAGCCCAGGCCGACTGGGTGCGCCGTTACTTCGAAGAGGAAATCCTGCCGGTGGTCAGCCCCATCGGGCTGGACCCTTCCCACCCGTTCCCGCGCCTGGTCAACAAAAGCCTGAACTTCATTGTTGAGCTGGACGGTAAGGATGCCTTCGGTCGCGAAACCGGGATGGCCATCGTGCCTGCGCCACGGTCGCTGCCGCGTCTGGTCAGGCTTCCGGATGACGTCTGTAACGGTGGCGACAACCTGGTGTTCCTGTCCTCCATGATTCACGCCCATGCCGATGAGCTCTTCCCAGGCATGGAGGTGAAAGGCTGCTATCAGTTCCGCCTGACCCGCAACGCCGACCTTGAACTGGAAGACGACCTTGAAGATCTGGCCTCCGCCCTGCGCGGCGAGTTGCTGAGCCGGCGCTTCGGTGACGGCGTGCGACTGGAAGTGGCGGACAACTGCCCGGAAGAACTGGTGCATTTTCTGCTGCGCGAGTTTGGACTGACGGATCGCGACCTTTATCAGGTTCACGGCCCGGTCAACCTGACACGTTTGATGGCCGTCGGTGGGCTGGTGGATCGCCAGGACCTCACCTATTCGGGTTTTTCACCGTCGATTCCCAGGCAGATCCGTGCCAAGGAATCCATGTTCGATGCCATCCGCAAGCGCCCGCTGCTGTTGCTGCATCCCTATGAAAACTTCAGTCCCGTGACCGACCTGCTGCGGCAGGCTGCAAAAGACCCGCAGGTCCTGGCTATCCGTCAGACCCTGTATCGCACCGGTGCCGACTCGGAAATTGTCGAAGCGCTGATGGATGCAGCCCGGCGTGGCAAGGAGGTGACTGCGATCATCGAACTGCGGGCCCGGTTCAGCGAGGCGGAAAACCTGGAGCTGGCCAGCCGGCTGCAGGAAGCGGGTGTGATCGTGGTCTACGGCGTGGTGGGTTACAAGACCCACGCCAAGATGATCCTGATCGTGCGCCGTGAGGAAGGAAAGCTGAGGCGTTACGTACACCTGGGTACCGGGAACTACCATGCCGGTAACGCCCGCCTTTACACCGATTACAGCTACATGACCTGCGACGAATCCATCGGTGACGACGTCAACAAGCTGTTCCAACAGCTGACGGGCATGGGCAAGGCCTTGAAAATAAAGAAACTGTTTCACTCACCCTTCACACTCCATACCCGTCTTCTGGGCCTGGTGGACCGTGAAGCGGAACTGGGGCCCAAAGGCCGGATTATTTTCAAGTTTAACGCCCTCACTGAGCGCGAGTTGATCAAGGCGTTGTATCGTGCGTCCCAGGCAGGCGTGAAAATCGACCTGATCATCCGCGGTATCTGCTGCCTGAGGCCGGAAGTGCCGGGGCTGTCGGACAACATCCGGGTGCGCTCCATCATTGGCCGTTTCCTCGAGCACACCCGGGTTTACTATTTCGGCAACAACGGCCGGCCGGAAGTCTATGGGTCCAGCGCCGACGGCATGGAACGGAACCTGCTGAGCCGCGTGGAAACGGCGTTTCCGATTGAGGATCCGGCGTTGATTGCCCGCGTCCGCGAAGACCTGGACACCTATCTGGCGGACAATTGCCAGTCCTGGGTCTTGCAGCCGGACGGTAGTTACATTCAGAATCAGGCAGCCGAGGGCGAGGATCGCCTGGCGTCGCAACTGGTCCTGCTTGAACGCCTGACTGGGAAATAACGATAACCCGCATGCGCCTGCCCCAGGGCAGGCGATGTGGGCGCTGTAATGGAGTAAAGGCTGTTGAAGAAACAATGGATGGTTGCCGGTGCAGCCGTACTGGCGGTTGGTGTGGCTGCGCCCTGGGCCGTTGGATATGTAACCGAACAGCAGTGGCAGAGGGTCACTGCGGACGTTAATCAGGCGCAGCCCCTGTTCAAGCTGCAAACCCGCGATTATGACAGGGGCTACATGGGAGCCGAGTTCGCCGGCACCATCACGATCCAGGATCCGGACACCGGTGACGAGCACTCATTCGACTATCAGGCCCGGGTAAGCCATGGGGTTACCGGCAGCCTGATTGATTTTACCCCGCCTCCTGAGCTTGGCGCTGAAGTTGAGAAGATTTTCCCCGACGAAAAGCCCCGGCTGACCCTGGAGACCCGCCTGTGGGGAACGGCGATCGCCGAGCTTTCCGTGCCGGCTGTGAGTGTGATCGACGAGGAAACCGGCGAATCCTTCGACATGTCGGAAAGCTTTAGCCGAGCAGAAATCAGTGGCAACGGTTCACAGGCTGATATCCTCATGCTTTGGCCGGGCGCCGTGATTCGGGGGCCAGACCTGCGCATCAGTATCGAGGATTTTCGCCTTGAACAGACCATGGAACACCTGACAGGCGACGTCTGGCTGGGTGGCGGGGACATGTCGCTGGCGCGACTTGAAGTGGCGGCCCGGGGCGAGCCGACCCTTCGCTTTGATGACTTTTCGATGAGTGGTGAGACTACCACCGACGATGACGGCAAGAGCATTGATTCCGAGGCTGTCGTTACTTTGGAAAAGGTAACGGCGGACGACGAGAGCTTCGGCCCTCACCGTATGGAAATGGTGTTAAGTGGCCTGGACGTGCAAAACTGGAGTGACCTGACAACGGCAATGACGGACATGCAGGCGGCTGCCCTGAACACCGCAGGCGGCGATTCGAGTGCCATGATGCAGCAGCAGATGGAATCCATGAATCGCATCAATCAGGCCATGCTGGGCCTTGCGGCCAACGGTTTTTCGTTCGGGTTTCCGGAGCTCTCCTTTGCCACGCCTTATGGCCCGGTCAATGGCGAGATCATGGTGCAGCACCCGTCGCTGTCTGACGACGAGAAAGACCAGATGATGATGGTGATGCAGCAGCTGACCGGCAATCTGGATGTCAGCATGCCGCTGGCTCTGGTGGAGCAGCATCCGGAGCTGGGGATGCAGGTTGCGCCTTTGATCAAGCAGGGCATGGTGGTGCAGGAGGGTGACCGGCTGCGAATCCAGGGCACACTGGAAGATCTGGCCCTGGACATCAATGGCAACGTGATCCCGCTGCCACCGATATTCTGATCCGTTGTTCTGTGCTGCCCGGGATGGGCAGCGCTTTCCTGTCTGTCAGTCCTTGATAAATTTCTGTTTGAGCGCGGCTTCCACGGCCGGGTCGACAAATTCGGAGACGTCGCCGCCCAGTGAGGCGATTTCGCGGATCAGGGTGGAGGAGATGTACGACAGGTGGTTGGAGGGTGTCAGGAACACGCTTTCCACTTCCGGCGCCAGGCGGCGGTTCATGTCGGCTAGCTGGAATTCGTACTCGAAGTCGGAGACGGCTCGCAGTCCGCGGATAATTACGGTGGCGTTCTGTTCCCGGACGAAATCGGCGAGCAGGTTGCTGAAGCCGGTGACGCTGACGTTGGGCAGGTGGGAGGTGGCTTTTTCCACCAGCTCGCAGCGTTCTTCCAATGTCAGTAGCGGGGACTTCTTGGGATTGTAGGCGATGGCGACGACGACTTCGTCGAAGAGTCGGCCCGCGCGCTCGATGAGGTCGGTGTGGCCGTTGGTGATCGGGTCAAACGTACCCGGGTAGATGACTTTTGGCATTCGGAGCTCCTTTTCACCGGAAGCGCACAGGATAGCAGCCTTCGTCTTGAACCAAAATGTTCCACTTTCGCGCTGGTTACGACTTTGGATTGCTTGCTTGGGAGTTTGTGCCGCATGAGGAGGGCTTCCCAGGATACGCTACGAGCACATCCATGTGCGCTTGAGTAAAGCCGTCCCTGGCTTTACACAATCCTGGGAAGCCCTCCTCACGCGACACTTCGGACTGCGTACCTGCCTAGGAAGACCTCAAATTTCCTGTGGGGCTCCTTTCTTTAACTCCTGAGTTTCTGAGCCAGCCTGGTGCTATTTCTTGCAGCCAATGCATAAACCGACAATTGCGGATTCGCGCCGATGCTGGTGGGGAAGATCGAGGCGTCGTGGACGCTGAGGTTGGCCACGTGGTGGTGTTCGCCGAAGCCGTTGACGACGGATTCTTCCGGGTTGCGGCCCATGCCGCAGCCGCCCATTTGGTGGGCGGTGAACAGGCGGACGCGGTGGGGTTCCATGGCGAGGTTGTCGATGCCGGCTTTGGCGTCGGCCCAGGAAGAGTACCAGGGAGAGTCCAGATGCATCAGGCGGACTTTCTGGGCGCCGGCGGCGAACTGGATTTCGGCCATTTTGTAGAAGGCGTCTTTCAGGCCCTTCCAGAGGTAGTCGCTGACGGGGTAGTCCAGGATCGGGCTGCCGTCGTCGCGGAGGCTGACGGTGCCACCGACGCTGTCGGGGTGGAAGCCGTCTCTCAGCAGGGCGATGACGGAGTTCAGCCGGGGCAGTTTCGACAGGTCGCGGACCTGTTGTTCGCCGTGGCCGGGAACCACGCCGGCGGACATGGCCGGGTGCAGGGGCGGTACTTCCAGTTTGAAGCCGGCGGGACCGTCGACGCCTTGTGAGAAGTTGAATTCGTCGGAATAGATCGACTGAGGGGCACCGTAATAAGGATCGACGGTGTCAGGCATTTCCGCGATGGTGGCATTGACCGGGTGCAGGAAGGTGCGCTTGCCAATGCGGTTGTGGGGGTCGGGAATATCTGAGCGCAGCAGCAGGCCAGGTGAGCCGATGGCGCTGGCGGCCACCACGAAATGCCGGGCTCGCAGTTCCACGGTGACGCCAGACGGGGTGACACCGTCCGCCGCCATGGCCGAGGCCTGAAGGTGGCTGATTTTGTCCTGCTCCATCACCAGTTTGTCGGCCCGCAGGCCGTGGAACAGTCGGGCATTGTTGTCCAGGGCGCCGGGAATAGTGGTGGTCAGAGCCCCCTGTTTGGCGTTCGTGGGGCAGCCCACGCCGCAGTAACCCAGGTTCCAGCAGCCTTTGACGTTGCGTGGGATCACCTCCCAGGACCAGCCCAGCGCCTCGCAACCCTGGCGGAGGATGTCGTTGTTCACATTAGGCTCGGCCAGCCAGGGCTCAATGTTATGTCGTTGCTCGCGGCCGTCGAACCAGGGCTTCATGGATGCCGGGGTCAGGTCGTCGAGCCCGAAACGGCTGGCCCAGTGATTCAGCGTCGGTGCCGGTGTACGGAAGCTGGACGTCCAGTTCACCGTGGTAGAGCCGCCCACACACCGGCCTTGAAGAATGGCGATTGCTCCGTCTTTGGTGACCCGGCTCATGCCTTCCTGATAGAGGGAGGCATAGGCGTCCAGCTCGTTCATCTTGAAGTCTTTCTGGTGATACAGACGGCCTTCTTCCACAAGAATCACCGACAGCCCGGCTTTCGCCAGAATCTCCGCCGTGGTGCCGCCCCCGGCACCGGTGCCGATGATCACCACATCGGCTTCGTGGGTCTGGTTCTGTGTCAGGGTGGCGCCGTCGGTGACCTTCCAGCCAGCCTCAAGCCCACGGGCGATACGATCCGTTAACGACATAATAATGCTCCGGTTGGCTCAGGCGTTGTCTTTGAACTGGGGCAGGGCGTCCACGGCCCAGGCGGGTGGTCCGGGGTAGCCGGAAAGGTGCCAGTGGTCTTCGTGGCCATAGAATGCCACGTTACTGACCTTGGTCAGGGCGATGTAGCCGTTGTTGAACAGCCCAACACCACTGGTGCGCCAGCGCTCAAGGAAGGCATCCACGGACTGCGTGCTGGCGTTCTCCCAACTCGACCAGACCCGGGCAACCGTCACCCGTGTCAGCCCGAAGTTCAGCAGGTCAAACAGCCCCCGCAACTCCTTCTGGTTGGCGGGTCCGAACTGGTGAATCCCGGCATCGATGCGCTCAATCGTCGCCTGAATCTGCTGGCGGCGAACCACGGGCTCCTCAGTCAGCCCGGGGCCCACCATGGCTGGTAGCAACGCCTGGAACAACACAATGTCGTCGCGGGTCAGGAACTGGAACTCGTAGCTCTGGTCCATCGCCCCCGGCATCGGATAGTCCCGCCCGGCGGGCGTGGTTGCACAGCCGGACAGGCCAGCGGTCACACTCACCGTGCCGAGGAACATGGCTCCACCAAGCCCGGTCCGGAGAAAACTCCGACGGTCCATGGCGGTATCGGAAAGGTCCGTTTGCACGGATCGAGAAAGGCTTTCAGGCATAACGACTCTCTTGTTCTTATTGTCTTTTGTTGGCCGGCGACCACCAGCACCCAAGTCACCGAATAAACAACTTATATACCATCTTGTGCGCCGTCGTACCGTGCGGCGCATACACAAACTTGCCACTGTTGAACTTCTGCTTACTGAAAATGGCCCGTTGATGAGAGAACGTCAGGAAACCTTCCTTGCCGTGGTAATGCCCCATCCCCGAATCACCGATACCACCAAATGGCAGGTCATCCTGGGCAACGTGCATCAGTGCATCGTTGATGCACATGCCACCGGAATGGGTCTGGTTGACCACATGCTCCTGCATCGACTTGTCGTAACCGAAGAAATACAGCGCCAGCGGGCGAGGACGGTCATTAATGTAATGGATCGCCTCATCCAGGTTGCCATAGCTGATGATCGGCAGAATCGGCCCGAAAATCTCATCCTGCATGATCTTCATATCCGGCGTGGTCTTCAGCGCCAGCGTAATCGGCATCTTGCGGGTGCCATCCTTCAGGTTCTCATTGGCCGGATTGATCTCAATCAGCTCGGCCCCTTTTTCCCGCGCATCCTCAAGATAGCCTTGCAGGCGGTCATACTGGCGTTCATTGATAATCGCCGTGTAGTCGTCATTGTCTCGCAGGCTCGGATACATCAACGCAAACTGATGGCGATACTCATCCACAAACGCCTGCACACGGTCTGCCGGGCACAACACATAATCCGGTGCCACACAGGTCTGGCCCGCATTCAGTGCCTTGCCGAAAGCGATACGCTGGGCGGCGTCTTCCATCGGAACATCCGGGGATACGACGGCAGGCGACTTGCCGCCCAGTTCCAGAGTCACCGGCGTGAGATTTTCCGCGGCTGCCCGCATCACCAGCTTGCCCACCGACGTGGAGCCGGTGAACAGAAGGTGATCGAAGGGCCGGCTGGAAAAGTCTGCGGCGACATCCGCCTCACCGTTAATCACACAGACCAGGTCCTCCGGAAACGCAGATTCGACAATCTCCTTGAACAAAGCAGAAGTGTGCGGCGTGAACTCCGACATCTTGATCATCGTACGGTTACCCGCAGCCAGTGAGGCCACCAACGGCCCAACGGCCAGATACAGAGGGTAGTTCCAGGGCACGATGACGCCCACAACACCCTTAGGCTGGTAGTGAACGCGGTTGCTGGCGGGCTGGAACAACACGGACACATGCCGCTTGGAGGGCTTCATCCAGCTTTCCAGGTTTTTCAGTGTGTAATTGATGCCCTGGATGGACGGCATCACTTCCGCAATCAGCGATTCGTCCTTCGAGCGACAGCTGAAGTCCCGGTCGATGGCGTCCAGTAACCGATCCTGATTGGACAGCAGTACGCGCTTGAGGCGCTTCAGATTTTCCTGGCGCTCGGTCAGCGACGGCATCGGGTTGTTGCGAAACGCCTTCTTCTGGTCCTCGAACACACGATGCGTGTGCTGGATGTGCTTCTTGCTTTCAGTCAGCTGGACAACGGTGGCTACCATATCGCTCTCTCCTCGCGGCCCCGGCTTGCCGGGTCGCCGCCCTTATTGTTCGTGGAGCCTGCGACAGCTCCGGAATGCGGTGGTGAAAAAGTATTCAGTTTGCGCTTGGGGCTATTATTAGAGTATATACTCTAGGTAGTCAAGCTGGCCCTGATGGCTGATCGGGCCATCCACGGATCGCAGCGCCAAAGCACAGGCACCCACACAACAACACGCATTGCTGAGCCTATGAAAACCCGAGACAAGATTCTTCTTTCGAGCCTTGATCTGTTCAACGAAAGGGGAGAGCGCAACGTAACCACCAACCATATCGCCGCCCACCTGGCGATATCGCCGGGCAACCTGTATTACCACTTCCGTAACAAGTCCGACATCATTTACGAGATCTTTCTCGAGTATGAAAAGCTGGTGGATTTTTACCTGGATATCCCGGAGCACCGGCCCATTACTCTGGATGACCTGACCTTTTATCTCGAATCGGTGTTCGATGGCCTTTGGAGCTATCGGTTTTTTCACCGCGACCTGGAATACCTGCTCGACAGTGACCAACGCCTGCGCCAGGACTACCGTGAGTTCACCAACCGCTGCCTGGCGGCGATCAGCCGGATATTCGAGAAGCTGGCAGAGGCGGGAATTATCGAGCCTCAGCCTGAAGAGCTGCGTTCCGCGATGTCCCTGAACGTATGGTTGGTCATTACCAACTGGATGGCTTTCCTGAAAACCGCCCACGCCTCTGAGGCCTCTGCGAGCCTGACTCTGACCGAGCTGAAGCAGGGCATCTATCAGGTGCTGACCCTGGAGATTCCCTATCTGACGGCGGATTACCGGGAGCAGGTGATGACGTTGCGGGAGAAGTATCGTCCGCGTTTGCCGGATGCGGCTGACGCATCGGTTTCAGGGCAGGGCGAACCCATCGGGAATCATTGAGGAACTTTTGATCAATTGGCGTGTCAATAGTTACGACATCGGGGATTCGGACATTCTCGGTGTCTCCTGAGTGAGTTCTCAGGTTTTAGCACGTCGCAAACCCTGACGTTTCACCGGCCTGTCTTCTGGCAGGTCGGCTTTTTATGCCAGCCCTCCCCTCATAACCCCAAACCGACCTTCCATTGCATCCTTGTCAGAGCGTTTTAAATCCAATAGACTCGTAAATGTTACCGGTAACATATGCCGGCACAAAAACAATCAGGAGATACCAATATGTTCCCGACAAGACTCGCAGCTGGCCTTCTGTCAGCCACCCTGGCGTGCAATGCCCTTGCCGCCGATTTCAACTTCAAGTTCCAGTCTTCAGATCCTTCCGGCGTCAAGAACTTCGAGATCCAGCAGGCGTGGGCCGACCGGGTAGAAGCGATGACCGGTGGTCGTGTCGAGATTGACCTGCTGCCGGTGGGTAGCGTTGTCAGCCACACCGAAACCCTCGGCGCCATGAAAATGGGCGTGTTGGATGGCCATATTTCCGTGACCGGGTATTTCTCGGGAAAGGATCCTGCATTCGGCCTGATCGGCAACACCGTTGGCGCCTGGTCCAGCCCGGACCAGCTCATTGATTACATCAACCATGGTGGCGGCTATGAGTTGATGAACGAGCTCTACAAGCCCTATGGCGTGAAATTTGTCGGCGGTGGCGGTACCGGCGTGGAGTCGTTTGTGTCGAAAAAACCGCTTGATGGCGTCGAGGATCTCAAGGGGCTGAAGATGCGCGCACCGGAAGGGCTGGTTCAGTCTGTCTTTGCCGCCGCTGGCGCCTCCCCTGTAAACCTGCCGGGGTCCGAGGTCTACACGGCGTTGAGCAAGGGTGTGATTGATGCCGCGGACTACACCGTGTTCTCCACCAACCATGAGGCTGGCCTGAACGAGATTGCGCCGCACCCGGTCAATCCTGGTTTCCATTCGCTGCCATTGATTGAGATTGCGATGGACCTCAAGGAGTGGAACAAGCTGCCAGAGGACATCCAGGCCATCATGACGGTATCCGCCCGTGACTTTGCCCAGGACATCAGCACCAAGTTGGCGATGGCCGATCGTGAAGCCGTCAACGAAGCCCGGGCCAACCCGGACATTACCATCCACGACTGGTCCGCCGAAGAGCGTCGGAAGTTCCGCACCATCGCCCGTGACCAGTGGCAGGTCTACGCAGAGCAGTCGCCCAATGCCGAGAAGGTCTACCAGTCGGTGACTGAGTACCTGGAGTCCCAGGGCCTCCTCTAAAACAGGTTCCCTCGATATCAGCCTCCGGGCGCCCTATGGCCCCGGAGCGAGGAGTTCATTATGAAGGATGAAGACGTCGGGTTTACCTGGCTGGACAAGGCCATTGTCTGGCTTGGCAAGAGGCTGAGCCTGGTCTTTGCCGCGATTGTAGTGGTGTCGTTCTACGAGATTGTCCGCCGTTATGTGTTTGATTCCCCCACGCTATGGGTGCACGAAACCGTGACCTTTGCCGGTGCCACACTGTTTGTCATTGGCGGGCTTTATGCCCTGGCTACCGATCGACACGTGCGTATTGTATTGATTTATGACGCCGTCTCTCACCGTGCCCAGCGATGGTTGCGGGTCGTCCATCACGTGCTGGGACTTGCCTTCTGCGGCATGCTGCTGTTCGCCAGCTGGTCGATGGCGACCGAAGCCGTGCTGGCGCCCTGGGGTGGCTGGCGACTGGAAACCTCCGGCTCCGCCTGGAACCCGCCGTTTCCCGCGCTGCTGAAGGTGGTCATCCTGATTGCGGTGGCGGTCATGACGCTGCAGTTCGTGCTGCACCTTATTCGCGACCTTCGTGGCAAGGGAGACAAATAATGTTTGAACTGGCCTCCCTTGGGATTGGCTATGGCAGCCTGTTGATGCTTGTCATGCTGATCGTCCTGTTGCTGACCGGCATGCAACTGGCGTTTGCCACCGGTCTTGTGGCTCTTGTTTTCGCGCTGGGCTGGTTCGGCCCGGATGCCCTGCCCATTGTCAGCAGCCGTCTGTACAGCTTTATCGGCAACTATGTGTTCCTGGCGGTGCCGATGTTCGTGTTGATGGCCTCGCTACTGGATCATTCCGGCATTGCCCGGGACCTGTTCGATGCCATGGCCCGCCTGGGTCGCAAACTCCGAGGCGGTGTGGCCATCCAGACGCTGGTGGTGGCCGTGATCCTGGCATCCATGTCCGGTGTGATCGGTGGCGAGACGGTGTTGCTGGGCATCCTGGCGCTGCCGCAAATGCTGCGCCTGGGGTACGACCGCAAACTCGCCATTGGCACCACCTGTGCCGGTGGCGCACTCGGCACCATGCTGCCTCCCAGTATTGTACTGATTATCTACGGGCTGACCGCCAACGTGTCCATCGGCGATCTGTTCAAAGGGGCTTTCTTGCCCGCATTGATACTGGCGCTGCTCTATATGGGGTATGTGTTGATCCGGGTTTGGCTGAAGCCGGAGATGGCGCCGCTGCCGTCGGACCAGGACACGCCCGAAACGCCGGCGCCGAACTTCTTCAAGGCGCTGCTGTTTCCCCTGCTCACAGTGGTTGTGGTATTGGGCAGCATCTATGGCGGTGTGGCGTCGGTCACGGAAGCCTCGGCCCTGGGCGTGATGGGTATTGCCATCAGCACCTGGATTCGTGGTGAGCTGTCCCTTGCCATGGTGCGCAAGGCCACCATCAGCACGCTGAGGGTGTGCGGCATGATTATCTGGATTGGCATCGGCGCAACCGCGCTGGTGGGCGTCTACAACCTCATGGGCGGTATCGACTTCGTCCGCGACATGGTTTTCGCCGTCAGCGGTGGCCATGGCCTGACCACCATCCTGTTCATGATGCTGATCCTGCTCATCCTGGGTATGTTCCTGGACTGGGTCGGTGTTGCCTTGCTCACCATGCCGATCTTCGTGCCGATTGTGACCGAACTTGGCTACAGCCCGATCTGGTTCGGGGTGGTGTTCTGCATGAATATGCAAGTGTCTTTCCTGTCTCCGCCGTTTGGCCCGGCGGCCTTCTATCTCAAGACCGTGACGCCAAAAGACATTTCCCTGGGGGAGATCTTCCGTGCCCTGCTGCCGTTTATCGCGCTCCAGGTGGTCGCCCTTGGTCTGCTGATTGCGTTCCCTCAATTGGCGCTATGGTGGCAGTGACATGAGTGAAAGGATGACACCAAAGACACCAAGAATCGTGGTGATGGGCGTGTCCGGGTGTGGCAAAAGCCTCACCGGGGCCAGGCTTGCACAGGAACTCGGCGTTCCGTTTTTCGACGCGGACGATTACCACAGCCGTGCCAACGTGGAGAAAATGGCGGCCGGTATTCCGCTGACCGATGAGGATCGTCTCGGTTGGCTGGATGACCTTGCCGGGTTGATCCGGCGGGAGGAGGGTGGTCTGGTGCTGGCCTGTTCCGCCCTGAAGCGCGCCTACCGCGAGCGTTTGCAGGTGGGCAGCCCGGAAACCCGGTTCGTTTATCTCAAGGGGGATTTTGAAACCATCTGGGCGCGCCACTCCAGTCGAACCGATCATTACTTCAATGGTCGCGCCATGCTGGAGAGCCAGTTCCATTTGCTGGAGGAGCCGGGGGCGGGCGAAAACGCGGTGGCCGTCGATGTCTCCGGTACGCCGGAGCAAGTGATCCGTCACTGCCTTGCCGGGCTCGGGTATGATAGGCCCCTTTGAACGTTCTGGCTGGAGCCGTAAATGGTAAAGAACAAACGTCCCACATTGCAGGACATTGCGGACCGGGTTGGTGCCACCAAGATGACGGTCAGTCGTTGCCTTCGTGGCGCAGACAATGTCTCCAAGCCCATGCGGGAGCGAATCTTTGCCGAAGCCGAAGCACTGGGGTATATCCCCAATCGCGCGCCGGACCTGCTGTCCAAGTCCACCAGCCACGCCATTGGCGTGTTGCTTCCGTCCCTGACCAACCAGGTCTTTGCGGATGTGATCAAGGGTGTGGAAGCGGTTACCGAGCCCGCCGGTTACCACCTGATGCTGTCCCATTACGGTTACAGCCCCGAGATCGAGGAGCGCAGCCTGTCGTCGCTGTTATCCTACAACGTGGATGGCGTGATTCTCTCCGAGAGCCAGCACACCGGCCGCACTCTGAGGATGCTTCAGACCGCTGGGGTGCCCACCGTGGAAATCATGGACACGCATTCGGCCCCGTTCGAGCAGGCTGTCGGGTTTGATAACGTCAGCGCGGCTTATGACATGGTGCGGGAGATGATCCGGCTTGGACGCAGGCGCGTGGTCTATCTCGCCGTGCGGCTGGATGCCCGTACCCTGCAACGTCAGGAAGGGTACAGCCGGGCAATGGAAGAGCAGGGGCTGACGCCAGTCACCCTGCGCAGCGAGCAACGCTCGTCTTTTAGTGTGGGTGCCACCCTGATGGCGCGGATACTGGAGGAGAACCCGGACGTTGACGGCATCTTCTGCACCAACGATGACGTTGCGATTGGTGCGTTTTTCGAGTGTCAGCGCCGGGGCATTCCGGTGCCAGAGCGGATTGCGATCGCCGGTTTCCATGGTCACGACGTTGGCCGCGTGATGGTGCCTCCCCTGGCGAGTGTGATCACACCACGAGAGGCCGTGGGCCAGAGGGCGGCCCAGGAGCTGCTGGCCCGACTGGGCGGTGCCGGCATCACCGAGCCGCTTATCGATCTGGGCTACCGGATAGAGCGTGGAGGCACGCTCTAGTTAGTCCTCGGTTTCCAGCCAGGCAGTCAGCGCCTCCCGGCACTCGTCGACTCCCCGTTTTGACGTTGCCGAGAACATAATCAGGTGCTCCACGCACTGGAACGCTTCCAGCTTCCTGGCAATGCCCATCATGGCCGTCTTGGCCTGGCCAAATTTCAGTTTGTCGGCCTTGGTGGCAAGAATCATCAGTGGAAGGTTGTTATGTTCGCACCATTCCACCATCATTTGGTCGAAGTCCGTCAACGGGTGGCGTATATCCATGACCAGTACCAGCCCCCGCAGGCAGCGGCGATCATTCAGGTAGTGGCCCAGATGTTTCTGCCAGTCGTCTTTCATATCCCGGGACACTTTGGCGTAACCGTACCCGGGCAGATCGACCATCCGGCAGTTTTCCCGGTTGAGTGAGAAGAAATTGATCAGCCGGGTGCGCCCGGGGGTCTTACTGGTACGGGCCAGCTTGCCGTTGGTGGTGATGCAGTTGATGGCGCTGGATTTGCCCGCGTTCGAGCGGCCGGCGAAGGCCACCTCGGAGCCGTGGTCCGGAGGGCATTCCTCCAGGCGTGAGGCACTGATCAGGAACCGGGCGCTGTTGAACGAGAGGCTTTTTTGAGTCAGGTCTGATGACACGGGTGTTGGTATTCCTATTGGATTTCAGTTATCAGGGATTAATGTATAATGCTACACCAAATCCGGGCAGTACGCTGAGCGTTGCTGCTGAACAGCCCCGGTTTGTGCCTTCTTGGCCAGTGCCTGCCGGCTGCATAACGAAGAATACTTTTGGATGAGAGAAGCGGAGCGAGCATGAAAAAACTGATCGCAGGAGTTGTTCTCGGTGTTGGCCTCACAGCGATGGCTCACGGGGCGGGAGATCCTGAAGCAGGCGAAGCAAATGCAGCGGTGTGCGCCGGGTGTCATGGCCAGGGCGGTGCCAAGCCGGTCATGGCGGTTTACCCGAAATTGGCGGGCATTGGCGAAGAGTATCTGTACCAGCAATTGGTTGCGATCAAGGAAGGCAAGCGTGAAATTGCCGAAATGACGGGCCTTTTGAGTGACATGTCTGACCAGGATCTGCAGGATCTTGCGGCCTATTTCGACAGTCAGGACATTACCGTGGCCCAGGCCAACCCCGATCTGGTTGAAGAGGGTCAGATGCTCTACCGTGGTGGCAACATGGCTTCTGGCGTACCGGCGTGTGCCGGATGCCACAACCCTCGAGGCATGGGGAATGGGCCTGCCGGCTACCCCAGGCTCAGTGGTCAGAGCGCTGAATACGTCGAAAAGCAGCTCAAGGCATATCGAGATGGTGAGCGTGATGCTGGCCAGAACGCATCCATCATGATGGATGTCGCCGCCAAGTTGACCGACTCTGAGATCAAGGCCGTTTCGAGCTACGTGTCCGGTCTTCAGTAACCTCTGACACGCGCTACGACTGAAAAAACCCCGCTGATGCGGGGTTTTTTATGGGTTGCTTCTGTTTAATCCATGTCTGGTGGAACTTTTCGTGCCTGCTGGGTCATAATCCTTTCACATCATCCAATCAGATAACCGGAGACCATGAATGATCCGATTAATCCGGAACGCCGCACTATCCATCCTGGCCATGTCGTTTATTGCGCAGGCCAGCGCCGCCAACTGGGAAGAAGGGACGCACTATCAGGTGCTGGATACCCCGGTGAGAACCGCCAGTGAGAGTGGTATCGAGGTGGCTGAGGTCTTCTGGTATGGCTGCCCCCACTGCTACACCTTCAAGCCGCTGGTCGAAAGCTGGGCGGAGGATCTGCCTGAAGACGTCAACTACGTGAAGATTCCTGCGGCCCTTGGTCGCTCCTGGGAACCCCATGCCAAGGCCTTTTACGCGCTGGAAGCCATGGGAGAACTGGACAAGGTTCATGACGCCCTGTTCGATGCGCTTGCGGGAGAGCGCCGCCCGCTGAATTCGGGTGAAGCTCTTGCTGATTTCGTGGCCGGACACGGTGTCGACGGCGAAGAATTCCTCAAGAATTACAACAGCTTCGGTGTTAATGCCAAAATGCAGCAGGCTCAGGCCAAGATTCGGGGTGCGCGTGTTACCGGCACACCGACTATGCTTGTGAATGGCAAGTACAGGGTTACGGCTTCCATGGCGGGTAGCCATGAAGCGGCATTGGAGGTTGTCGATTACCTGATTGAGCAGGAGCGTGCTGGTCAGGCCGAGTAAACGCATGGGCCCGGTCCGCTGGCCGTGACCGGGTCTTGTCAGGAGTCTGAGCTGCCATCATGTACAACCGTATTCGCAAGCAGCTGAATGGTATCCTCAGGTCGACGAACGGCCCGCGCGGGGCTTGTTCTGGCGATGAGCACGTTCCCGAGTTCGAGGCGCATCGTCACATCCGGCTGCTGACCTTCAATATCCAGGTCGGCATCAACACCTCCTCCTACCGCCATTACTTCACCCGGAGTTGGCAGCACTTTCTGCCTCACCGCAACCGCATCCAGAACCTGGACCGTATCGCCACCCTGCTGAGTAACTACGATGTCGTCGCCCTGCAGGAGTGTGATGGTGGCAGTCTGCGCAGTGGTTACATCAATCAGGTTCAGTATCTGGCCGAGGCTTCAGGCATTCCTTACTGGTACCAGCAGCTCAACCGGAACCTTGGGCAACTGGCGCAGCACAGCAATGGCCTGCTGAGTCGTTATCGTCCGCTGGATGTGAAGGAGCACCGGTTGCCCGGACTGATTCCGGGGCGGGGTGCCATTATCGCCCGTTACGGGGCAGAGGAAGACCCCCTGGTGTTGGTGATGATGCACCTCTCGCTCAGCAAGTCGGCTCAGCAGCGGCAACTGGCGTACATTCAGGAATTGATTTCCGAGTATCAGCATGTGGTTCTCATGGGGGATCTGAATAACCACGCAGAGCAGTTGTTGAGCAATACGCCGCTGAAGCATTCGAACCTGGTCCCGCTGCCCGAGACGGCCCACAGTTTTCCGAGTTGGCGACCGGAGAGGGCGCTGGATCACATACTGGTCAGCCCAAGCCTTGAGATACGACGGTCAGAGGTGGTCAGCTATCCGGTGTCGGATCACTTGCCGATCGCCATGGACATCAAGTTGCCCAAAGGGTATCTGGAAACCTTTTAAGGGCAGGCACAAAAAAACCCGGCCATGGAGGCTGTGTAAAAACTTAATTTACACCGCCTTCTGAAGCGGCGATCAAAATGCCTCGGCATATTGTCCGGGGCATTTTTGCGTCTAATCGTCCACTTTTTTCAGGTAATAAAAAGCCGAGACGCC